>Ga0114956_1001498_pt1 | contig 18352 bp, 8 predicted proteins | sample MaitaG_FD_87304 | JGI IMG/M metagenome (GOLD analysis project Ga0114956, IMG submission 87304) | Marine algal microbial communities from Maine, USA - Maine_Asex2 metaG | ecosystem: Host-associated > Algae > Red algae > Unclassified | place: Maine, USA | collected 2015-01-05 | reverse complement strand
GGTCTGATTCATCACTGGAAGCTTGATGGCAACGGAACTGATAGTGCCGGTGCAGCCGATATGACATATTACAATAGTCTGGGTTCAGTAACTGGAGTTGCTGGCCAAGCCGCTGATTTTTCCGGTGATAGTTTTGGCAGCTTTCAGTATGGAGAGGCACCTTCTTTTCTATTTCCTGGATTTGGGACCAGCGACTTTACTGTTGCGTTCTGGATGCAAACCAGTTCCAGTGACCCCGGCGACTATCTAATCGGCAATAAACAAGGCGCTAACGGGGGCGGTTTTAGTGTGTATCTTAATGCCAGCGGAACGGTGGAATTCACTATTGCTGATGGTGCAACTGTTCAAAGCATAACTGCCCCTGTGGACGTTACCAACGGTGATTGGCACTATATTGTCGCGAAACGCGACGGGGCTGCACTTGATCTGTCTGTTTATAATCGTACAACAGACGTTTGGGCGTTTTATAACATCACGATTGCATCGACAATTTCAGTAGGGTCGTTTACGCCGGTTAGAATGGGTGTTGAGACACCCAGCTCAAATAACTACGACGGGTATTTGGATGATATTCGCTTTTACAATCGTGCAATCAGTTTCGCTGATGCTAACGAGTTGGCTAATCCGAGCGCTGAGCAAGTATTGGCAATCAACAATGGCATCACGATCAGCGAAACAGGTTACCCGGTAACCATAACCAGTAGCGAATTGTTAACCACCGACGCTGATACACCTGATACCGATCTGGTTTATGTCATCGAGTTGCTGACGGGAGCCTCCGAGCTTCGGCTTGACGGGTTACCTATGAGCCAGGGTATGGGATTTACACAGGACGATATCAACAATGGTCGTCTTGCCATTGCTGCTACCGGTATGGTAAACGCTACTGCCGATTCAATTGCCCTTACCGTTGATGACGGGCAGGGTAGCGATACAATTTTTGCACTTGATGTGGTCATCGAACCGAACGCTGAACAACTTGTTAGCAGCAATTCGGTAACCGTGGATTTTCTCGGACCAGATTTGGCTATAACCAGTGCGGATTTGCAAGCGGTTGATCCCGATAACTATCCGAATGAACTCATATTTGAAATTTATCAGGCTACGACTGATGTGGATTTGTGGCTCGATGGTGTGCCGCTGCAGGTTGGCGATTCCTTCTCTCAGGCAGATATCAATAACGGACTGTTATCTGTTGTGTCAACAGGGTTGGCTAGCCCGCCAAGCGGTGAATACGTTTACTTTACTGTTGATGATGGCTACGGCAGCGCTACTAATTCTTATCTTTATGTCAACATTAATACGGCTGTAACGGTAAATTCAGCGCCAAGCGCATTTCACGCAACGTTCAACATTAACGAGGATGACGTGAATCCGGCAGGGCGCACGGTTGATTTGCTTATGGGTTCGGGCTTTGCCGACCCAGATCCGGGTGATTATCTGTCCGGTATCCTGATTACATCAGCGCCATCGGTTCCCACCGGTGGTGTCTGGCAGTATACAACCGATGGTGTTAACTGGTATGCGGTTGGCACTGTGAGCGAATCCAGCGCACTCGCATTGAATAACCTGAGCAGTATTCGTTTTCTGCCAGATACCAATTACAACGGTACTCCCGGGAATCTTGCAGTGCGTGTCCTGGACAGCACGTATGCCGGACCAAACGATCCTGTCAATTATACTGACGGCGCTAATCGTGAGCTCGCATCGGCGGTAGTCAATGGTGGTACAACAGCGATTAGTGGCAGCATTGATTTCATTACGGTAAATGTTTTGCCGGTTAACGATTCCCCTGCATTATCGGATGTGACCATGCCTTCGTTTAATGAAGATGGTGCACCGGTATTAACGACCGTTCAAGATATATTTGGCCCGGCATTCTCCGACCCCGATACCGGCGATAGTCTTAGCGCAATTGCTGTTGTAGCCAATCCTCCCACTTTTGAAGGAGAGTGGGCTTACTCAGATAATGGGACAACCTGGTTCTACATTAACAATACAAGCTCCACTAATGCGCTGATTATTTCTGCATCGGACTATTTCAGGTTTCTTCCGGTGGCAAACTACAACGGTTCACCACCAGAGCTGGTGGTGCATGCATTGGATAGCACCTACACTGGTGGCACAACCATCGGCGGTTTTCGCACAACAATCGATATCAATTCCTACGCTGACGGAGATGAGCTCAGTGCGTTAAGCGCGCAAGCAAGTGTTACCGTTATACCGGTAAATGATCCACCCGTCATCGATACGGCCGCCTCCTTTCTTCCCAGTTGGATAAGCGAAGATACAGCTAAAGGAACAGTGATAGGTGCGCTTGCGATCGGTGACGTTGACAATGATCCTGTAACGGTCAATGTGCTTGGGGAGGGAGCAAGCTACTTCACCGTCAATGCGGCCTATGAAGTCATTCTTATCGCACCTCTGAACCATGAAGTCGACAACTACATTTCGCTGAGCTTTGAAGCGGTTGATCCCAGTTTAGCCACGGATGTCTGGGCGACTGGTTTTAATGTTCAAGATGCCAATGATTCACCTGATATAAGTTCAGCCAGTTTAGCGGGCGTGCCCGAAGATTCTCTGAATCCGCCAGGAGCTACCGTCAGCAGTTTGTTCGCTTCAACTCTTATTGACGAAGATACGGGTGCTTCACTGGCTGGTATCGCAGTAACTGGATCCACCAGCAATAGCGCCGGGCAATGGCAGTATTCTTCTGATGGTATCAACTGGACATTTATGGGTCCGGCCAGTGTTCCGTTTGCGGTAGCTGTTTCAGCGAACGATTACGTAAGATTTCTGCCCACTGCTGATTTCAGCGGGTACCCGGGTCCGCTTACAGTGCGTGCATTGGACAATGGTTATACCGGAGCGTTTTCAACTGCCGGGTCGCCTGTTCAAATTAATACATCAAACGTTGGAGCTTACGGCTCCATCAGTGTCTCCCAAGTTGCTTTAAATACGAACGTAAATCCAGTGAACGATCGTCCCGTCATTAGTGATGAAGTATTGGCAAGTGTCGTGGAAGACCGTGCAAACCCACCGGGAGAGTCTGTACTCGCTCTATTTGAAATTGGAATGGCTGATGCGGATGTTGGAGATTCAATATCGGGGATGATCATCGTTAACGATGCATCGGATCCCTCACAGGGGCAATGGCAATACGCGAATCCGGGTGATACATGGCTTCCCATAGGAGCCGTTTCAACTACTCAGGGTTTGGTGCTTGATAGCTTTGCAGGTATCAGATTCCTGCCGGCCGCAGACTTTAACGGCACGCCGGGTTATCTGAGAGTGTACGGGCTCGATAATTCGTGGACCGGTGGTTATACCATTTTCACGCCACTGTATTTTGACACGACTTCTGAGCCCTCGGATTCTGCATTGAGCGTCAATCAGGGATTACTTCAAACCTCAATTACTCCTGTTAATGATCCTCCTTTTATAGACGCTGCAGCCTCGGTGATTCCGGTTTCAGTGAGTGAAGACACACCAGTAGGAACGGTTGTTGGTACGCTGGATGTATCCGATGTTGATAATAACCTGGCTGGTTTAAGCGTAACAGGTGAGGGTGCCAGCTTTTATAGCATGAACGCACTCAATCAGATTGTACTTACTGCGCCGCTTAACTACGAAGCAGACAACCTCATATCGCTCACTTTTATTGCGACTGACACGGCCGGAGCTACATTTAGCTGGGGGACGAATATCGGTGTTCAGGATGCAAACGATGCTCCGTTAGTCACATCGGCCACACTTCCCAGCGTTTCAGAAGACACAATTAACCCGGCTGGTGCGACTATAGCCAGTTTGTTTGGAGGCACATTTGCCGATGTCGATGCCGGTGCAAGCTTTGCAGGTATTGCAGTTTCGGTTAGTCCTGTCTCTGCCGACGGGCAATGGCAGTATTCAAACGACGGTATCACCTGGTATACCATCGTCGCACCAGGTAGCTACGGCGGCGGCTTGGTCTTGGCAGAAAGTGATTTTCTGCGTTTCTTACCTGCGCTAAATTTTAATGGTACTACGCCTTCTCTTGAAGTTTATGCGTTGGACGATGGCTTTAATGGCTTGTTCACTGTAGGTGGGAATTTGTCGTATGCCTCAACAACGGGGACAGGACAATTCGGGAGTATGAGTCAAACTCCAGCGCTCTTGCACACCGCGGTAAGCGGGGTTAATGATCGCCCGATTGTTGCTGACGCAATGCTGCTCCCAATAGCTGAAGATTCACTTAACCCTCCGGGTGCTTCTCTGCTTGCATTGTATGGAAGTACATTTGTTGATATTGACACGACTGCCAATTTTACCGGGATGATGATCGTTGGTAATAGCGCTACAGCCAGTGAAGGTATCTGGGAGTATTCAGTTGATGGCACTAACTGGTTGGCGGTTGGTTCCGTCACGGCTACGCAAGGACTGGTACTCGATCGCTACAGCCTGGTGCGATTCACTCCTGCTGCTAACTACAGCGGCAATCCCGGCGATTTGAGCCTGTACGGTGTCGACGATACCTGGAGCGGTGGCTATAGTTTTGGTACCGTCAGGATAACAGCCGATGTCATGATAGCTGCATCTGATTCTGCGTTCAGTAGTAATACGGCGGTGTTGAAAACAGCGGTGAATACCGTCAATGATACACCTACTGCTATAACGCCGGTAGCACCGTTGCAGGTTAACGAAAATTCGTTCCCCGGAGCGGCTGTTGGCACTGTGCTCGGTGTCGACTCGGACAGTACAGTTCTATCCTATAGTTTAACAAACGATGCAGGTGGTTTATTTTCCATTGACGCAAATACGGGGGTTATCACGTTAGCCCCGGGCGTCTCGATTGACTTCGAAGCAAATCAGTTTCATTCGATAACTGTACAGGTAACTGATCCAGGCTTGCTCAGTTTCAGTCAGGCTTTGACTGTGACGGTTATTGATATTAATGAAGCACCGGTATTAACGTCCGCGGTCACCATACCGTCAGTAAATGAGGACCACGTGAATAACAATGGCGTTCAGGTTGGGTCGGTTTTTCAAACTGTATTCAGTGACCCTGATTTGGGTCAGGTACTAAGTGGCATCGCAATCGTTCAACACGACTCTAATTCAAGTGAAGGTCAATGGGAATACAGGGGTAGTGGGGGTCAATGGTACTCGATAGGCTCAGTTTCCCAAAGCAACGCACTCGTGCTCGGTGCCAACGACTGGATAAGATTCGTTCCGGCTGCAAACTACGTAGGTCCGGCCAGTACCCTAACCGTGCATGCTCTTGATAGTAGCTATTCCGGTGGTGCAACGGTGTTTCCGATGTATACCCCTAATCTGCTAAACGGTAGCGAAACGGCGATAAGCGTTAATCCGGTTGCGGTAACGACAACTGTACTGCCTGTAAACGATCTTCCATTCAACGTTCAGGTGGGTAGCCAGCTGCGGGTAGATGAAGATGCGGAAGTTGGTGACAGTTTAGGATTTGTCGTTGCTCAGGACTTGGATGATGTAACACTAAACTACAGCTTGTCAGCCGACGCCGGAGGCCGTTTCATCATAAATACGGTCACTGGAGAGGTGACTGTAGCGCCTACAGCATCGCTGGACTATGAAACCGATACGTTCCACCAGATAACCGTGGAAATTCTGGATTCAGGTGCGCAACCCGTCAGTGAAAGTTTCCAGGTGTTGGTGAACGATGTAAACGAGGCGCCTCTATTAGCAGCGCCGTCACCAATCATTGTTTTTGAAGACAATAACAATCCGGTGGGTGAGAATATTGGTGCCGTGTTTTCGCCCGGTTTTTCTGATGTTGATGCCAATGATTTACTTTCAGCTATTGTTATTGTCGATAACCCCAGCGGAGCAACGGGTAATTGGCAGTACATAGTTGTTGGAGGCAGCTGGCAAAATATAGGTGCGGTATCTACCGGCAATGCGCTGATTCTTTCAGCCACTGATGAGATCAGGTTTGTGCCGGCCCCGAACGTTGCTGGCGCTGGACCGTCGTTGACGGTATTTGCTTTGGACAGCAAATTCTCAGGCCCGGTTAGCACCACTACGGGCCCGGCTTATTCAACTAATCTGGTAGCGGATGCAGGTAACTCGCTAAGTTCAGGCTCGGTCCAGCTGGATGTTCAAGTCATGTCGGTTAACGATACACCGACCATTACGTTAAATAATATTGTGGCGTTGTTACCAGAAAATTCTGCACCCGCGCTTGCGACTGACGTTGCTGATATCGTGATTAGCGATGTGGATGGCGGTACAAACGCGATCACACTATCCGGTACCCATGCAGCCTACTTTCAGATAACCGGAAGCAAGTTGCAGCTTAAACCAGGCGTTGTGCTCGATTATGAAGTAACACCGCAGCTGGATGTCGTTGTTGAAGTGAATGATGCAACAGTTGGTACCACACCAGATGACGTTGCGCTATATACCCTGCAGATCATCAATCTAAACGAGCCGCCTGCCTTAACGTCCATTGAGCCCGGCAATGTACACTTTGTGGAAAACGGATCGCCGGTAGTGATCAGTAACGCGATTGTCGTCACTGAACCAGACAGTGGCGAAATTCAAACGGCGACGATTCAAGTATCAAGCGGGTATGTGCCAGGGCAGGATGTCTTGTCCTTCATCAATCAAAATGGTATCAGCGGAACATATGATATAGCGACTGGAACCCTGATCTTGAGCGGGCAGGCAACTGCCGCGCAGTATCAGGCAGCGATTCGCTCGATTGAATATGACAATATTTCCGATAACCCGAATACAGCACCCCGGTTGATAGCAGTTAGCGTTGCAGATAATGCATTGACATCGAATGTGTTGAGTCGAATTGTAAGCATCACAGCTATTGACGATGCGCCCACCATTCAACTGAATGCTATTGTTACCTCGTTGCTGGAAAATACCCCGGTGACGCAACCGATCGATATTGCTGATATTGTTGTTTCAGATGTTGATGGAGGCAGCAATACGCTTTCTCTAGCTGGTATGCACGCAAATCTGTTTCAAATAGTTGGGAATAAACTGCAACTGCAAGCTGGTCTATCACCTGATGCAGAAACACTTGCGCAATTAGATGTCACGGTGAATGTAGATGATGCCAGTATTGGCGCTGGCATTGAAGGCAGTGCCGACTATGCACTACTTATTGACGATGTTGATGAACCCCCTGGTATTAGCAGCATTGAACCGTTCGTATTGAATTTTCAGGAGAATAGCGCTGCACTGTCAATGACCACCACCATTGTTGTAGCGGAGCCAGATGATGGTCAAATTGAAAGCGCAGAAATTCGATTTGTTAGTGGCTATTCGCCTGTTGAAGATACTTTGTCGATGCCTGATCAAAACGGTATCACCGCGCAATATGATCAGAGTTCCGGAGTGCTCAGTCTTAGTGGGTCTGCCAGTGCCGTAGATTATCAAAGTGCGATTCGCTCGATTGTTTATAGTAATGTTAGTGATAACCCGTCAGGCACTCCGCGCGTTCTGGAAGTAACAGTAAGCGACGGGGTCAATAGTTCGAACACTTTAACGCGTGCTGTGCAGATACAAGAGACTGAAGATAGTCCAACGATTCAACTTGCCACGCTGGTAAGTTCACTTCCCGAGAATACATCAACAGGATCTGCTATCGATGTTGCTGTGATAATCGTTACAGATCTTGATAGTGGTCCTAATATGCTGTCATTGTCCGGGCCGGATGCAAATCTATTTCAGATCGTCTCTGATCGATTGCAATTAAAGCCAGGTGTATCGCTGGACTCGGAAACCGCAAGTCAACTTGATGTAACAGTGAGTGTGGATGATGCCGGAATTGGTGTTGATGTTGAGGACAGTGCGACATACTCTCTACTGGTTTCTGGACTGGACGAACCACCTTTACTCTCTGGTATGGATGTGCCTGAGCTTGTGTATATCGAAAATAGTTTGCCAATGCCAGTGACTTCGAGTTTAGAAGTGTCAGAAACGGACTATGGAATGCTTTCATCGGCCGAAATCTTTATCCAAAGTGGCTTCGTGCCAGGTGAAGATTGGCTGGAATTTACCAGTCAGAACGGCATCAGTGGTTCGTACAATGAAAACACTGGAATGCTGAGTCTTTCGGGTGTGGCAACAGCCACCGAGTATCAAGATGCTATTCGCTCTGTTACGTACTTCAATGCCTCTGACAACCCTTCGACAGCGCAGCGAGTGCTACATTTTAGTGTAAATGACGGTACTCAACCGTCAAATGTGGTTGAGCGGGCGATGGCTGTTGTTGCGGTGAACGACGAACAGCAATTAACGCAAAATGTTGGTGGAACTGTGCAGCAAAATAACTTGCTTGTATTGACTCCATCAATGCTTAGCGCCACTGATGCTGAGCAACAACCATCTGAAATTCAGTATTCGCCGATGGGCGTGTGGCCCTCTGTACAACTAATTGTGGCGGGTAGTCCTGCCAGCGGCTTTACTCAGGAAGATGTTGATAGCGGTCTGGTCGCTCTTAGTTTCGTCGGTGCAACCCCTGGTATAAATATGATTGCTCTGGTGGTTGATGATGGTATTGGCAACGTGTCAGTTTTTGAGATTCCAATCAGCGTTACTGCAGAGCCAGAACCGGAGCCCAATATTGGAGCGGCTTTACCTGAGCCAATTGTTTTTGTTCCTGAGGCTGTATTGAGTGTCACCCCGGCTGTAGATCTGGGCACCTTTGTGTCGTTTGAATCTGATAATCAAACATCAACTATCATTCCAGAAGATGGCGAAAATATTGATGTTATGGAAGTATCTGCGGCACTCGAAACCTCAGAATCAGTCGAAGCATCTGATGTGGTCAGTACTGGTTCGTTGGCTGAGCTGCGAATTCCTGACCTTACCGCTGGTCTGATTCGACCCGAACTGGGCGCGTTAACTAGTGTGTTATCCGAACCAACCCAGATTATTCACAAGACAATCAAATTTTCCGACTATGAGCGTGCCGAATTGCAGATGGCCTCGTTGTTGTCATTGGAGTCATTAGCTATTGAAGAGCAATCTGTATTCAGAACGGTTGATCGAAACATTGGAATGATGAGCAGCATTGAGGCTATGCAGAAACAGCTGGAACGCGCATCCGAGAATCTGCAGGGTAATACGTCGGCCCGGGACGTAGTGGTTGGCCTTTCACTAAGTTTGACGGCTGGGTTTCTAATCTGGATGCTTAGAGGGGGAGCATTGTTAGCAAGCATGTTTTCTATTTCGCCTCTCTGGAAGCAGCTTGACCCACTGCCAATTTTGAGCAGTACAGCGGAAGATGATATGGATGCTTCAGATGAGGATAAGGTTGAAAACTTGTTTGGCAAGGACGGTAACTCGTCGAAGTAAATTCTCATAGATCTTTCGAAATCCAGTTGCCTCGAAATCCGAACAAATTTTCCTCGATTATCTGGTCAGCGAAGTGGTGCTGCTAGTACTGTTGTTGATGTTGTCTCACCGGCAAGCTCAAACTCGGGCGCATTTAGCCTGGGTGCGTAAATCGATTGCCCGTATAGGCATCTACCCCGACCGGCATACCAGAAACCTTACTGTTTTATTTTAATTCCGTGCAATCAAGCTTATTTAGTCCCGGATAACACGTTAGCTGTATCCCCCAACGTAATGTGAACTCAATTGTATAAAAGTTAGCTTGTGATGTGACGATAACCTCACTATCGCAATAGGGTTGCGTTAAGACTTTCTTTTCCTCACATTGGTAGCTGCTAATGCTCAGTAAGATTCTCAGCACAGCCTCACTCATAGTGGTCGCATGGCTGTCAGTGCAAATGCTGCATACGCAACGCGCACTGGAAACATCACAAGTCAGTTTTCAACATGGGCTTGATAGTGTCCGGGCTGAACTCAGTGAATCTGCGCAGCAGACCGAAGATTTAAGCGTTGACGTTCTGGAGCGCATGGAAGTTATGTCAGCGGAACAAGTTAAGCTGGCAAAGTCTTCAAATGGGGCAGACCCGAAACTGCTCAAAGCGAAAGATCAGATAATCACTCGAATGACGCAAACTGCATCAATGCAGGATGTGCTCTTTAAAGTTCTGCAAGCAGATTTACTTGGTGCAGAAAAACAGGGTGAGCAGGCGGCTGAATTGCTATTGTCTACAAAATCGGCTATCTGGAAGCTCAGCGAGAAATGGGGCAAAAGTAAAGATGCGTTGCGTGGGTTGATGGCACCTGTTGACATACTTGCCGCGAAATGGAAACGCGGTGACTACTCTGGCAACACGAAATCTATCCAGAAAGTGTTACAGGATGTCTTAAGTAATCAAGCTCAGTCTTAACGGATTGATGGTAGCCGATGACTAGCGCCAGTATTCAAAAAAACGACATCGATGCTGCACGCGATCGCGGGTTGTACATTCTGGCCGTTGCCTGTTTTCCAGCGGTACTTGCCGGGATCCTTACTCTGATTGTCTTCTTAAGCGGTGCTGTGCAACGTGATGATGGCATTGGTCATAACACCGAATTTGCGCAATTCAACTATCCCACACCCAGCGATCTGGTTTCAGATCAATTTGAGTTGAGTGGCGCGGTTAAGTCTATTCCCCGAGGGGAAAGTGTTTATATTGCTGAGTTTTCGGAAGGACGGTACTGGCCAAAACGCCATTTAGGTAGCTCACCGACCAGGTTCCAGTCTGAACACTTTGCTAAGCCGGGCGCAGGTTACAAGTATTCAGTTGTTTTGTTGTCGGTTGGTTCGGCTGGCGCATCGCAGATTGACGCATGGTTTGAACACGGCAATAAAACCGGAAAATACCCCGGTATGGCGCAAGTCAATGATTCAAAAATTCTGGCACGAACTCGAATCATCCATCAATGAATGCGCACTTGAACAATACCGTTTCAGGGCGTATGAATTGGCTTGATGGAGCGCGTTTAGCTGCCGCGTTTTGCATTATTGGGATACACACTTCAAGCGACCGACTTGGGGGTGCATTTAAACAGGCGGAAAGTCATGATCGCGTCTTTCCTGTGCTCATGCGCAGCATCTCTGAAATGGCCAGCACGGAGTTTTTTATTCTCGTGTCGTTGTTTTTACTGTCCATGAAACTGGCGAAATCATCAACACCGTTTATCCCGACTATGCAGTTACAAGCCAGACGACTACTGGTGCCGTTTGCATTCTGGACCGTTTTCTATGTTTTTTTTCGCTTGTACAAAGCGCATTACCTCGGATACGAACAGGCGATACTTGATCAGATAGGTTCGCCAAGTTCTTGGCTAGGTTATTTTCTATTGGGAAATGCGAATTTTCATATGCATTTTCTACCCACGTTATTTTTGCTTTTGCTGTTTCATCGATTTTATAAGCTTGCTATCCATTACCCGTTACTTGGGCTGCTGGTTATTCCCATGTTATATGTGAACGATTCTATCGGCGGCTGGATCTGGGAGACCATAGAAGACCCGTTTGTACGCGAGTACACCGTTCGTTTTATAAAAATCCTGACCTATACAGGCTACGGATTTTTCGCTTATGCGATGTACGGCTTCTGGCAGCGCGGAATACCGGCCGAATCGGCCAAATCTCTGTTTGGTTTCAGCCTGTTTCTGGTGGTTCTGGGCTTTTTGATAAAGCTGATCTATGCCCAGAAAGTCGGTGTGGTGGGTGAATTTATCGTACGCCGGGATCTGATCTTTTATGGGCATTATCTGTTGCCTTGCGCCATGCTCGCAGCCTTCATGTGCTCCTGGTATTTGCGGTGGCCGGACAGGCTTTCACAGTGGTCGCGATTCTCTTTTGGGATGTACCTCATACATCCGGCGATTATGGACCTTTTCGACGTCGCTTTTCTGGGCTTTAGCCTACAACCGGATTGGTATGTGCTTATTAAATATAGCGCAACGGCCTTTTTATCGTTGAGCCTGACTATGGCGATTGGCAGGGTTAGCCTGATCTCATGGACAGTGGGTTTAGGTCCATTGCCCGGCACTCGTACAAAAGGAAAAGCGCCGGTACCGGCGGTGCAATGATTCTTTGAATATCGCGAACGATGAAAGCAGAAAACAACAAGCCGCCGTATGATCGGGACAGCTATCGACAGGGTAGAACCCTGCGTGAATCTGCACTAGCTGTTCTGGCTGGTATTGTGGTCGCGATCATAATTGTTTATGGTCTGGGTCTGCATTTCCGAAATAGCTCATCTTTGGGAAATTACACACTCGATTCACAATCATCAGACCCGCGCATGTCACCGGTATCCAATAGCAACGGCAATATGTGCCATGGTAAAGACGCCAATTCGCTGGACTGTCTGATCAAGCCACAGAACAACAGTTGCCTTGTTGGCAATGGCGAATTATGCGACGCCGATTTGCAAATGGCTCGCATAGCCTGGACGTATTTCGAGAACAACTACAACCCTGAAACTGGTCTTGTTAACGCGGTAAACAACTTTCCATCGACCACCATGTGGGATACCGGCTCAGCGCTTGCTGCCACCGTTGCAGCGCTGGATTTTGGTTTTATCGACAAGAAAGACTTTGATGACAGAGTCAGTGCCATGATTGGTTCACTGGCGCGCATGAAATTGTTTAATGACGAAGCACCGAACAAAGTGTACAACACCAAAACATTACAGATGGTCGACTACGCTAATAAACCCAGTGAATTCGGCATTGGTGTTTCGGCTCTTGATCTAGCCCGACTGATGTCCTGGACGCGCACGCTGAGCTGCATGCATCCAAAGTACCATCACGGCGTGAAATCCACCTTGTCCAGATGGAAATACGAACGCATCATCAAAGATAAACAAATGTATGGGTTAGCACTCAACAAATTTAACCCGGAAGAGATTAAGGTTTGGCAAGAAGGGCGCCTGGGCTACGAACAGTACGCTGCAAAAATATTTGAGAAATACGGCTTTGATGCGTCTGAAGCTGCTAGTTATGAGAATAAACATCGCGGTAACATTGAAATCATGGGTATTAATATCGCTCATGATAATCGTGACCCGAGAGAATGGCATGCGAATAATTATGTGCTGACTGAGTCCTATACCATGGATGCTATGGAACTGGGCATCGACGATGAGAACAAGGCGCTGGTTCGCAATATTTTTGAAGTACAAAAGCAGCGATGGCGCGAAACAGGAATTGTCACCGCGATATCAGAAGACAACATCGATCAGGAACCCTGGTTCCTCTACAACACGATATTTAATGCCGGAGAAACTTGGCAGACTACCAACAGCAGCGATGTATCTTACGATCATCTTAAAACAACATCGGTCAAGGCCGCTATTTCCATGGCTTTGTTGTATCCTGAAGACGAATACAGTGCGGTGCTGATGAATGCGGTTGAATCAGCTTATGACGTTGATAAAGGCTGGTATTCGGGTATCTATGAAAATGGTGCTGGCTATAACAAAGTTACTACTGCTAACACCAACGGCGTTATCCTCAGTGGCTTTCTATACAAAAAATACGGCTCGCTATTTCCTCATTGCCAACAGTGCAGTCGCGATATAGAACTGGATTCAGATCTTCTTAAAGAGCCGGAAGTATCTGACTGTGAGATATGTGCCGGCGAATAAATGCGGCGCTGGTTTATTCGCGGCTCTGTATTTTATTTGTTTTGCTTTGTGGGAAGGTTAGTGCCGAGGTTGAACAGCCTAGCCTGCTTACACTATCCAAAAGTCTAGAGTGTGCTGCTTCCGAACAGCAAGCATCTGCGTTGCTCACCAATTTCCACAATATAGATCTGCCGCATTTGCCGTTGCCAAATGAATGGTTCAACACGGATAAACCCCCATCGTTGCACGCTGCGTCGTTGGATATTGCGCTACAGGCATTAACATCAACCAGTAAGCGCTATCCCGATTTGGCTTTGGATGTCGAGAAGGTCATTTTACAGTGGAGCTACTGTGAAGTTTTGCTTGATAACACCTTTTACGATTTTGTCAGTGCAGCTCAACAGCCGGAAAAACGTATTGCTGATATTCTCTCTCCGGTTCAATGGCTGGGATTTCATGCTGTCGGTTTTCTTGGTGAGCACGACGATCGATTTGTTATAGAAACCTTTAAACACGACGATGCTCCTTTTGTCTTTTACGAAGTAGATTTTTCGACACTGTTTCGCCGCCAGTGTTTGCCACACCCGCAAACCAGTGAACTCTACTACAGCACCGATACTTACTTTCCGTGGAGAATTGTCCAGAATGGTTATCCACGTACCAAAAAATATCCCTATAACTGGACTGCAGGGTGTGAAGCACCACCAGCAGGCAATATCAACTTGGCTAGTAATGAGATAGTCGAGCCTGAGCCGACTGAATTGAAACCTGACCAGGAAGCAGAAGCAGAAGCAGAAGCAGAAGCAGAAGCAGAAGCAGAAGCAGAAGCAGAAGCAGAAGCAGAAGCAAAAGCAGAAGCAGAAGCAGAAGCAAAAGCAGAAGCAAAAGCAGAAGCAAAAGCAGAAGCAAAAGCCGGTGCTGATTTTGAAGCAGGCTCTGAACCAGTCGCAGAAAAAGACACTGATGTTGCTGCTGAATCGGCGACGATTACTGGCACCGATTCCATTGATACTCCGGTTCAGGACATCGCCCGCACAGTTGATACACCAGTTGGTGGGCAGCAGGACGTTTTGGCCAGATTCGCGACGGTGGAGCAGCTTGCTGAAGCCTCAGAAGTGTCTGACTACAGCGCATTTGCTGGCGTTTCTCAGACTGGTTCTGGTGATGAACTTTATGCAAGCATAACTAATAACGCCCCTTCTATCGGTGCGCTAGAACCGCCCCTTGATGATTCTTCGATCGAGAATAATTCTGGTGAAACTTATACCTTGGACACACCAAATCGCCATCAATTGTCTGAAGACGAGCGAGTACAGCTTATAGCTCGCCAACTGTTTGGGTACCGCTATGAGCTCATCGAGAAGCAGAAATCGTTATTGTCCGTTGCTACAGGGCATGGGTATCAATACTTTAAAACACCTCTGCGACCAGTAAGGGTCGCTGATGGCATAGCTGATTACGTGATAGTACAAAAACGTATGGGTCCTTTAGTTGATGGTATTGCTGACTATGCTGATGATCAACTAAAGGCTAAGCTGGTTGACGAAGCCCAGATCAATTCTTTGTCGAAGCATTCACCCCACACGCTTATCTCTGCTGCATCTGAATTGGGTAAAAGATGGATAGACGATGTGTACTATCGCAACCAACGTTCTAAGAGCGCATTACCGACACAACGTCGTCGTGAGACACGCCAGGCTAAAACCAGAGATTCTGTACCAATGCAGGGTGTGGTTACTGCGTTAACAACGTTACCAGTAATCGTTGAAGAAGGTGGTGATGCATCAACTATCGTGATAGATGACATCCGAGAGCCAAAGCCGGAAATTAAAAACACAGAACAGTTAAAAACCAAACCAGCAAAAAAATACCGTGGGTTTAACGGTTTTATTACACTTGGTGATCGTAGCTTTGAGCCAGACGGTTTTAGCATAACCACCGGTGCATCTTATAAACCGATAGTAGACAGCTATTGGTTTGTGCGTTCTTCATGGAACTACCGATTTGAAGATGAAGAGTTCCGTTATACGTGGGGCATCGGTTATGACGACTGGCATCCGGGAACTTTTGCCGCTCAACTCAATCACTGGGGGCCACTATTGCCCGGCGATTACCTGGATCTGGATAATGCTGTTGCATCGCTTACGTATAAATTTAACAAAAACAAATTTATGCAAAAAAATAATGTGTCGAGCTCAATAACCTTAAGTCAGAAAATATCCGGAGACCCTGTATTCAGCTGGAGTAATTCCTGGAGTCCGAAGGGTAAATGGTTTATACGTTCAACAATCAGCCAGCCGGTAAAGGGCGGTGATATGAGTTGGTCGTACGGATTTGGCTATGCGAATTACTCTCCATTCACATTCAGTTTTGAATACAACAATTGGGGTTATAACAAAGCCTTCGAATACAACTTCAAAGACAATGGCTCGTTGTCATTAACGTATCGGTGGCGGTACTAGGCCACGGCTGAACTAGTTACTTGCCAAAAGATATTCTGAAGAACTAACACGTTACATCATTCTGTGAATGACCCTGGCTTTGTCCAGAATGCTGGCGCAGGTCACAGTAAGGAGTCCTGATGACACTAATATTTGCTGGATTAGCCGGAGCAATAAAATCGTTCAATTGAAAGTTTGCACCGAAAATGTTCGTTTAGGGACACAGTTTTTTAAGCATTTAGGGTCGTGGGCCGTAGTTAGTATGTTAGCAACGTAATTTAACGATTTTTTGCGGATTAGGAATGGAAGGTTCTTCAGCACTAGTAGTTGGCAATGACGAGGAAGCACGAGTTGCTCTATCGCGTCAGCTTGATGGTGCCGGATATTCGACTGTCACTGCAGCAACTGGTGAGCAAGCGCTAGACATCCTCGAGAAGATAGAAATAACGTTGGTGCTGTGTGATATCACCATGAAGGACATGTCCGGTACAGAAATTTGTGCCCGGATACGGAATATTTCTACTGAACGTTATGTGTACTTTATATTTCTAGGTGGACCGTCAGACCCATGTGCCCAGCAGGCATTGAAAGCCGGAGCAGATGGATTCATGGCCAAGCCTGTGAGCGGTGATGAGCTTAATGTTCGGCTTCAAAGCGCAGCAAGGATTATCGAGTTACAAGATAAGCTGACCGCACGTAATGATTTTCTAGAATACGCTTATTCAAATCTTACAACTGACTTAAAAATAGCAGCGAAAGTTCAGGAAGATCTTTTACCAAGGCAGTATAGATTAGCCGGTCTTGATACCAATTGGGTTTTTAAGCCAGCCAATTTTGTTGCTGGTGATATGTTTGATTACTTTCCTTTGGGTGACGATTACTTTGTTTTTTATATATTAGATGTAGAAGGGCATGGCATTGCTTCTGCACTAACCTCGTTTGCGATAAACAATCAATTAAACCCGTCGAGCCATGGGTTATGTGCGAAGTCAGTTAAGCACAGTACCAATTTGACAGATGCTGTGGTATCCACCGTTGGCAATCTTAATCGTCAATTCGAAGGCAATTTAAACAGTAGTCGCTACTTCACGTTGATATACGGAATAGTCGAGGTGTCTACAGGCCATGTAACGTTGACTCAGGCTGGTCATCCAGCACCAATTCACCTGCAAAAGAGAAGTGGCAAAGCTGTGCCGCTTGGCAACGGGGGTATGCCGGTCGGACTACTTAAGGAAGCTAGTTATGGTTCTGTGAACTGCTCACTAGAACCGGGAGATCGACTGTATCTGTACTCTGACGGGATGATTGAGTGTGAAAACAACTCGGGCGAGTTTTATGGCTCGGAAAGGCTACTGGGTCGGATACAGGAATGGCGGGATCTACCGATAGAAGAGCTGGGGGATCTGTTCGACAGTGAAATTACGCGGTGGAATGGGTCAGAGACCTTTGAGGACGATGTCTCAATGGTTATCTTGGAATACACAGGCAAGCGATAAGCTCAGGATATATATAACATGGGTTTCGAAACTGAGACAAAAGACGGAATTGCAGTAGTAACCGTTACAGCCGGGCGGCTTGATGCCAGCATCGCACCTGACCTGAAACAGACTGTTGCCGAAATTATTAACAACGGTACCTCCAGAATAATGCTAGATCTGGAATCGGTTCAGTTTATGGACAGCAGTGGTCTTGGTGCTGTTATATCAAGTTTTAAGCTGACTGGGCAAAAAGGTGAATTTGTTATCTGCAATATGAATGAAGCCGTTAAAGAAATATTCACTCTCACACACATGGACAGATTGTTTGAGATTTACCCTAGCGCAGATGAGGGTTTTCAAAAGATGTGCGCTTAGCAGCGGACCTGTTTGAAACAAGAGGTAAGCCAAATGGACAGTGGAAAAATAAATCTATCGATAGACAGTGACATCCGTCAGGTGCAGCATGTTGGAGAAGCTGTACGCTGTTTGGCAAGCCATCTGGAACTTGCAGATGCGAAACCCAGTAGCGTTGAGCTTGCTGTCGTTGAAGCTGTGAATAATTCAATCGAACATGCTTATCAGTCAGAAGCAGGAAACTCCGTTGATGTTGCGTTTGAGTACAGCACAGATTGTCTGAACATAAAAATTAGTGACTACGGTGTGCCGATGCCAAAAAGCATTGCCGGGCAATTATCCACTAAAATCACCATGCCAGATGATAAAACCGATTTGGACGGGCTACCTGAATCTGGCTGGGGAATGCAACTACTGAAGTCAGTTTGCGATGAAGTTTCCTATAATCGTGATAAAAGTTGTAATACGCTATCGCTCTCTTTCAAATTAGCTCCTGCAACCGCATAAACTAAACAGGGCATCGGTGCGCGATCGTGTCATTCTATTTCGAACAGTTCGAGCATCG
>Ga0114956_1001489_pt1 | contig 18370 bp, 15 predicted proteins | sample MaitaG_FD_87304 | JGI IMG/M metagenome (GOLD analysis project Ga0114956, IMG submission 87304) | Marine algal microbial communities from Maine, USA - Maine_Asex2 metaG | ecosystem: Host-associated > Algae > Red algae > Unclassified | place: Maine, USA | collected 2015-01-05 | reverse complement strand
TATTGACGCCGCATTTTTCGAAGGCGAGCGCACCGTCGTGATCGGAGAGATTGAGTTCACGATTCCTGACGCCTCGGAGAAACTCCTTGAGTGGTGGTACGGCGACTGGCGAACGCCAAACCCCGGCTATCGCCTTGCGTTTGCCTGGGAGCGGAAACCGAACCCAAGGCCAAAACCGAAGTCCCCGAGGCCGAACGCGGGTGCCGCTTCGAAAACGAAACCGGCACGCGATCAAGTAGTTTGACACGGTGGTCGCTCTAGACAGTCAGCCCTCGACAGCAGACCATTCATCCGAACTACAGCCGCCTGGGACCGCGGCGCCGCTGCCGATCTACCTCAAGCGCGTTTGGAAGATGCGTCATTACGCCTACGCCAGCGCTCGCCGCGGCATTGCCTCCAAGAACGCATCCAACTTGCTTGGCAACCTCTGGTTGTTGCTGGAACCGGCGATGTTGATAGGCGTGTACTTCGTGATGTTCGGCTTGGTCGTCGATATCAGTAGAGGCGGAGTCGATTTTCTGCCATTTCTGACGGTCGGTATGCTCGTCTTCACCCACAACCGCCGCGGCATTCAGCTTGCTGCCGAGTCGCTCCTGACGAAGGCGCCGATGTTGAAGTCGTTTGCGTTTCCACGAGCCATCCTTCCGCTCATTGCGACGTTGAATGCGCTCTTCACATTTCTTGTGAGCCTCATCGTCATGTTTGTGGTACTGCCCCTGCTCGGCACCCGTCCCACGCTGGGCTGGCTCTGGATAATTCCTCTCACCGGAGCGCAGGCCATGCTCAACTTGGGACTCGGGATGATTCTGGCCCGAATGGTTCTGCGCTTTGCCGATGTTCGGTCGACGCTCAGATACCTTTTTCGCTTGACGATCTACGCATCGGGCGTCATCTTTCCGATTCAGGACTATTTGGCGGAGATGGACAACAGCAACCTCTACTTGAACCTGGCCCTGATCAATCCCTTCTACAGCATCACCCATCTCTTTCGCTGGGCCACCCTCGGCACAAAGCCGCTCACTGCCAATCTCATGATCGTTACCACGATGATCTGGTGTGTCGGTGCGCTGCTCGTGGGTACGGTGTGGTTCGTCCGCGGCGAGCGGCGCTATTCCGGGGCAAAGACGTTGATCAAGTTCTGATGGAATCCCTCGGTCCCAGCTGGCTCTCCAAACCCGGTCCAAAGCCAGCAGTGCAGGTTGAAGGCCTGTTCCTGAGCTACGCCGTTCTGAGAGACACTACTGACAGCCTCTCTTCACTGACGGCGCGCGGGTTTAGACCTCGGCAGACCAAAGAAGTTGCTGCACTTGTGGACGTGAGCTTCACGTTGCAAAGGGGCGATTCGCTCGGCCTCATCGGCCACAACGGTGCTGGGAAGTCAACCCTCCTTCAATCAATCGCCGGCTTTTTGCGTCCGAGCCGGGGGACGGTTCTGGTCAGCTCACAGCCGCAACTGCTGGGCATCAAGGCAGCCTTGAATGGCAACGCTTCAGGCCGGCAGAACATTGAGCTGGGATGCCTGGCGTTGGGGATGAAACGAGAGATGGTGACCGAACTCGTGCCCCAGATTGCGGAATATACCGAGCTTGGCGACTTCATTGACCTCCCAGTTCGGACGTACTCGGCTGGCATGCGTCAGCGTCTCAGCTTCGCTATCTCGACTACGCAGACACCCGAGATTCTCCTCATCGACGAAGCGTTGGCCGTAGGGGACAAAGCCTTCAGGTCAAAGAGTATGCAGCGACTACGGTCAATACGGGAGGAGGCAGGCGTAGTCATCCTGGCCAGCCATTCGATGGGCGCGATAAAAGGGGCATGTAACAAAGTGTTGTGGCTCCACAACGGCGAGATCGCCAAGTTCGGTGACCCCGACGATGTAATCGCGGCGTACAAGAAGTCTGAAAGAGCAGTCAAGAGAGACGTTCTGCAGACGAGCCAAAGAAAGAGGTGAGCAAGCGTTTCTTCCCGTCAGTCCACTTCGGCCGACATGTGAACCGAGAGCGGGTAGTAGATCATTGGTTTGTCGCACAACAGCGGTGGCTGCTTCGATATTTGGTTTGGCCAGCGGTGCGGGCGGTGGACGTAGGCTCGCGGTCGAGAGCGGTGATGTCTCGAGGTTCGGGACCACTCGGTCGGTATCGCGGGCGCGTTGGTTTGGAAGCCTCAACAGCTAGTGTTTCAGGCGATCGAGACTAGGCATGAGCAGGACGACAAGATGACGAAACCCCGGATTGTCTTTTCGCATATGGCGAAGACTGGCGGCACAGCGCTGCTATATCACTTCCGGCAGTCGTTGGGTCCAGAGGCCGTGTTGATGCATGGACCGCACACCAGGGTCATGTCCTTCTTCGCCGACGAGTTGCAGACCGAGGAGTTGTCGATCGAGCAACGCCAGGCTGCGAGCATCGTGCAAGGCCACGGAGTCACAGAGCAGACCCTCGGCCTACTTGGCGATCCGGGTTTCAAGTTGATGGTTGTCCTGCGAGCGCCCGTTGGGCTGACCCGCTCTCGATTCAACCACCGGGTCAAGGGTCTACAACGACGGGGCATCTCTCTTGACGGCGCTGGCTTCCTGAAGACCTACGAACGCAATGGCCTTGCCGGCGCGCTTGTCCGGCTTTTCCCCACCTTCGTGGACGACGGCGGGGCGAGCGGCCTGGAGCAGGCACTCTCGGTCCTCCGGAAATTTGAGTATGTATACACGACCGAAGACTTGAATGCTCAGGCGCGGCCGATGATGCGTCTTCATGGACTTCCGGAAGAGATCGAACGCAAACGAGTTGCCGGAACCTCCAAGCTCGAGCTTGACGTGTCCGATAGGGCAATCCTCGCCGAAAACGAGGTGGATCAGGCCTTGTTCGAAGCGACGAATCATGTTGTCGGCGGAGATGGTTCCACGCACAATGCTCTTGGCTTTGATGCGGCAGCACGCGCCGATGCCTATGCCCGCGTTTCGGCGGCTCAACCAAATGGCGAGCAGCTCCGAACCATCTGCTACGAGAAGACGGCCAACGCATTGTGTCAGGAGTTGAAGGGCGAGGCCGCGCTTCTCAAAATAGAGGTTGCCCCCGACACAGTTCGAATTCTCCACCTGGATCGGTTCAGCAAAATTCTTCGCTCTCGATTTGAAAATATCAGTGGCCAATACAACGAGGCCCAAGCGTCGGCCTCCGCCCAGCACGCGGCCAAGTGGATGAGGCGGCACGGCTGATCGATGCGTGGCGGCGAAGCGAATCGGTCGCTGAGTCCGTGCGCGCCCGCAAACCTTGAACGACGGGTTGCCACCGCTGCGCTCGGTACGGTATTGCCGCCGGAGGCCCGGCGTGAATCGCTCACATTCAACCTGGCCGCACTAGCGGCCAGGAATGGAAGGACTTGAATGGAATCTCTCAAACCCAGTAACGGCATCATTCTCTGTGCGACAATGCGATGCGGTTCAACGATGGTGTGCGAGGACTTCTGGAATGCGAAGGCATTGGGTCATCCCGAGGAGTATTTCATTCCTTGGATGAACTCTCGTGATCACCAGTGGTCTCGGTCGTTCTCGAGTATTGTCAAGCGAGGCACCGGTGAGAACGGACGATTTGCAATCAAGGTGATGGCGAATCAACTGAAGCACATCAACCACGGGCTGCTCCAGATCGACGAATTTTCCGAACTGGGCCCTGATCCGTTCCTCAAGGTGTTTGAGGACTGTCACTTCGTTCATCTCAGAAGGCGAAACATCGTGAAGCAGGCGGTCTCGCGCTACGTGTCACAACAGACGCGTATCAACCATCTCAAGGATGGCGAGGCTGGTTTCACGCCTGGGCGCGTGACCCACGATCCTGAAGCCCTGAAGAAGGATGTCGCATTCGATGCGGAGAAAATTTACGAACACGCTACCAACATCGCCATTGAGAACCGGATGTGGCACAACAAGTTCAGCGCCGCCGGGATCGACCCGCTGACGTTCTGGTACGAGGACGTGGTCAAGGACCGCACGACGGCGTATCTCAACCAGATCTGCGACCATTTCGGACTGGAGAACGTGCCGGACGTAAGCCAGCTCCGGACGCTGCGAAGGATGGCCAACCATGTCAACGCGTCACTGGTTGAGCGGTTCGTGGAACAGTAGAACCCGCCAAGTCGCCAATCTGCATCGAATTGGGGAGCGACTGTCTCCTATCGCCTGTATGGCAGGGGCCTACACTGGAAACTCTCACAGAGAGTTCTCACTGCAACTTCGGGGTGATCCATCAATATGAACAACTCGCTAAAACTCAAGCTGGGCCTACTTGGCGTTGTCTTTGTCGCTGGCGCTGCGGTGGCGCTGCTCTCGCTACTCGGTAACGCTGACAGTTTGGAAGATAATGTCGCTCTAGATGATCAAGTCGCTGCAGCGGCCAACGACGGTGCCGATTTCAATGATGATCAGATCGACCGGGCGGAACCAACGAGTCTCCCGCCGATTGAAGTACCCAGTGTTGACCAGCCTCCACAAGCGGGTGGCACAGAAGTGGCAACCGTTTCACCGAACGACCAGACCGGTGCCTACGATTCGTCATTGCTCGATCTGGCCTACATAAACGCTGACGGCGAAGTTTGGGCATATCAGTCAGGGCTCGACGCCGACGCTTCGCGCATCTATCGGGTTCGCGGCACCCGGGTGGCGGCAACCGGCGTGACACCGGTGAGAGATGGTTTCGCGATCACTACCGCCGATGGGACGGTCTGGCAGTACGTGCGGAGCAAAGACACAATGGTCCGCATCTATAGTTCAGGCGATGCCAGAGCCACGGATGTTGCGCCTTTGGGAGACGATATCGCGTTCCTTCTTTCCGATGGAACCATCTGGCGCAAGGCTGAAGGAGAGAAGCGACGTCGCATCTACAATCCCACCGGTCGCATACCGGCCGCTGTCAGCATGTCGGCGTTCGCCGATGGGCTCGCCGTCGTAACTGATGGCGGCGAGGTCTGGATGCACACCCCACGTAATGACGAGAACGCTAACTCGCGCCTGTGGCGAGCGTCTGAGAACCACTCTCCGGCGGTCGAGGTGGTGAGCCGAGACGGTCAGATCGTGGTGCGCACTGAAGACGGGAGCATGAGGTCGGCGGACTTGGCGAATCCCTCCGGCGCTCCTTTCATTTACCGCTCAAGCGAAAGGAACGAGGCCGCCGTAGCGATGGCTCCGCACCCCCTGGGCGCAGTCTTCTCTACCGGCACGGGCGACGTCTTTCTGCAGACTTCGGGAGAGTCGCCACAGAAGAACCGGATCTATCGCACCTCAGAGAGGCGCCCAGCTGCGACGGGGGTTCTGTCCATCGGCGACGTGGTCGTCGTGCTGACAGAGAACGGGTCGTTGTGGCAAGTGGATGCTGAATTCACGGTGTCACGTCTGTACAACGCAAATCGCAACACTGCTGTGAGCCAGTTGGGTGGGCAGATGTAGCGCGACGCGGCTGCCTGGTTGTGTACTGGGCCGGACTCGCTCCCGCGTCGACGATCGTCGTTCCGGAGTGCTGTCGGCGCTGAGCTCGTCGAGGTGAGCTCGCCGTCGAGTGTCTGGAGGAGACCGTGTAGGTGCCGCGGGTGCGTTGGAGCTCACGCGTCCACAACCTCCTGGCATCGCGCGTCCAGAAAGGCGTGCTTTCGTATTTGGCCGGCAGGCCGCCGCACTAAGGGATCTACGAGAGTGCTACATCGTAAGTTCTAGCTACTCTCGGCTGAGGTTCAACCACTCAAATTACGGAGAACTCGGTATTCTTGATTGCTTGGCGGACCCTCGCATCCATTTGAGCGTCGTGCGTTGACCGATCAAGCAACCCCACAAAGTCCGGCTTGAGTGCGGCAAGCGCCGGGCGCCAGTACTCCTGCCAGTCGGGGTCGTGGTGGCCGCTCATGCGGTTGAGGCGCAGTGTGAAGCGACGACCGAGCAGATAATCATGGACATCGTCGGGGTGGCCAATCTCACTCGGGTCCCAGATGACCGGACGGCAGCTGTAGCCCACATTCCACGCCATCTGAAGCATGAGTCCGAGCGAGACGAAACCAACCGGCTCTGCAGACTGGTTTTCGAACACCTCCAACGCGTTTAGATGCTTCGACGGATCTTCCATCTGAACGTGCACGCTATTTCGAAAGGACCGGACGAAGCCGCTATCGATCAGAACCACTTCCGGCTCGAGTCGTGTCATCAGCTTGAGCAGGTGGTAGTGATCCATGACGTGGTAGTAGATGCCCAAACAGAGAACCGTGTCAAAGTCGCCCGGCCGAGCTTCGTACAAGAAGTCGAAAAGGTCCCCGGTTGCGGCGTTGAACCTGCCCTCGAATCCCTGGCTCGTCAGGAACTTGACAGCATCGGCGACGCGGTCTTCTCGCCCCTCGATACTCTGAACGAACTTGGCGCCCGATGCCAGCGCTGCGTATGTCCACCGGCCGTTGTTCGCTGCTATATCCAAGACCCGTTGACCATCAAACGCCTCTTGGTTGGCCTCGACGATTCGAGCGAAGCGCTCGCGAAGCCGGTTCTCGATACCTTCGTTTCCGTCATTGAAGATCGAAAAGTTTACAGACGATGACATGATTTCTCCGTATTGCGGCTGTTGGGGGTGCGTCGGCGACACGATGGTGCGACGCTTGAGAGCAGCACTGCAGGCACCGTATCGGCGCCATCGTATCCGACGATGATTACTGCTGCAGCGAGCTGGCGAGCGGTTTGGCGATGCCGGTTGCGACGGCCGCTGTTGCGGCGAAGAGCACCGCGGTTCGACTGCCAGGTGTTGACCGCTTCCTCGATCCAGTGACAGCCAGGGGTCGGCAGGTGTGGTGTTCCGGGCTGCGGCTTGGTGCCTCGTTGCTGAATGTCCAGATCGAAAAAGTGGCGGTCGTGGAGCTGACAACGGATCTTGGGGTAGTCCTAGCTGCGGTCAATGCTGAGGGTGCCGCTGTCATCGAACAACCCGTTGCCAGCGATCGAGTTCAGAGGCGACGCCGGTAGCTTGACGTCGGCCTGGTTCGCTCGTCGATCGCCCATCCGACCACGATCCCGGCCGTGTCAATGCCAATGGGATCATTTCCGCACCCCCTAGGCTCTGTCAGTGGGGTTGGCGCCGGTTCCTTTGCCGCTGCAAGGAGCCTTCTGGAGCGCACCTCGTGGAGAATCGGGCCCTTAGTAAGGCGAACAGAGAGAGCGTCCAAAGGTATTTGGCATAGGTCACAACAAGAGTGGAACCTGCGCACTTGGGGGTACACCATCCATCAGGCGATTTGGCACACGAGACAGCTTTGCCCCAGTGAAAGTCAGCCTGACGGTGCGAGGTTCGACCAGCGAGTGGTAGGAGTCCCAGGTCGGTGCGCACTCGAAGGCGATCGAAAAACGGGCGCTCAACTCGTTGGACGACCAGCGCTCTTTTGGCCGGTCCAGGACGGGGGCGGGGCCTAGCCAGGGTGTCGTTCGGTCGATGATGAAGCTCGGGCCGCGGCCCAGTTCGCCAACGAATGGCACTACAGCTGACGACGGAAACCCGGGCCAGTTCCGGTTGGGCCGATAGTCTAAAGTCCGTATGTTGCGAGAGAGAAGTACCGTGTCGCGCGCCCGTGCGGTGCCCCGTTTGCCCGGTGGTACCCCCGAGTGAGTGTCCCCACCGAGGTTGTCCTCCAAGGACTGATCGACGAGCGATTCGTCGAGTCCACATACCGCATGACCGGACCGGTGTTCGTTCAAGCGGTTCTGTCCGCGGACGCCGACTTGGTCGATGCGGCGCCCAACGGCGTCTTTGATGTCGCGTGGTATCGCGACACCAACAAGATCTCCAACCACACGAGCGCCTTGGTCCACTACTTGACCAAGGGGTGGACCAACGGCCTGGCTCCGTCGGCGTTCTTCGATCCCGGGATATACCGCAGCTCAGGTCCGGCGCTTGAAGAAACCGAGGAGCCGCTCGGCCACTTTCTTCGGCACGGCCAACACGAAGGACGCCTTCCGCTGGAGCCGCTGCACGAACCTCTCCAACAGGTCATGACCGATCCCGCGCTCGCTCCCATTGCCAACGCGTTCCGGCGCGCCATCAAAAACCACCAGTTGTTCGATTTGGAGTGGTACGCCTTCGCCAACGGCTTCGACGACGAAGTAGAAGCTGAGCTCGACTACTGGACCCGGGGATTCAACGAGCACGCGGCGCCGAACGCATTCCTCGATCCCGAGGAATACCTCACGCACAACCCTGATGTCGCTGCGTCCGGCTGGAGTCCGGTGCTGCACTACATGATCGAAGGATGGAATCAGGGGCGAGATCCCAGCCGCCGGCTGTCGCTGCACTGGTTCTGGCAGAACAACGAGCGAGTCGAGCCAATCGCCCGAATCCAAACCGGCGAGGCTCACCCGGCCGCAATTGCCGCCGACTACGGAGTGCATCCACCCAACCAGATCAGCGACCTGAAGCTCCAGACGTACTTCGAACCCCGTTCGTTGGAAGGCCGATTCGAAGCCTTCAATCCAGAATCCATGGCCATCGACTGGATCGTTCCAGACTTTGGGCTCGGATCAGGGGGCCATACCAACATCTTCCGCTTCGCCAGAATGCTGACCGAGCGGGGACATCGGAATCGCATTTGGGTCAGCTGGCCCACGATTCACAATCGCACCGATGACCTGGCCGCAAACCTGCGTTCGTTTTATGGCGTTGACAACGTGCCCATCGACTTTCTACCTGCGGACCCTCAGCTGGCAGAACTGACTGGCGACGCCATCGTTGCGACGGCTTGGCAGACCGTATTTCCTGCGCTGTCCTTAAGTCAGTATCGTCGTCGCTTCTATTTGGTCCAGGACTACGAACCCCTCTTTTCTCCGGCCGGATCACACCAGCTTGCTGCGGCGTCGACCTATGCCGCCGACTTTGACGCGTTCTGCGCCAGCCCATGGCTTCAACGCAAGATGGCTGAGCACGGCCGCTGGTCCGAGCTCTTTTGGCTGGCCCCGAACTGGGATGTGTACTTTCCACCCAAGAATCGGAAACCCAACGCGATGGTTCAGGTCGTTGCATACGCCCGTGACCACACGTCCCGACGGTGCGTTGAGCTGTTGGAGGCCGCACTCCGAGTGCTCGGTCAACGTGGCACGGCGGTCCAAGTCGTTGGGTTCGGACTCAGTCCGGAAGCCACCGCCCGGTGGCGTGGCCTCGGCATCGAGGTTGACTGCCGCGGGTACATCGCGCCCGATCAGGTGGCCGAGCTGTACCGCACCAGCGATATCGGAGTGTCGCTGTCCGGCACCAATTACTCTGCGGTGCCTCCGGACATGATGGCCTGTGAGCTTCCGGTTATCGAACTGGCTACCGAGGCAACGCGCGAAACCATACTTCCCGAAGCCGTTCTGCTTGCCGAACCAAGTGGAGTGGCCATTGCGGATGCGATCGAGGCTCTTGCAACAGATCCGGATCGCCGCAAGCAGCTGGCGGCGGCCGGCTACAGCTGGGTGTCGACCTTCAGCTGGGCCAACGGAGCCGACACGATCGAAGCAGGGATCAGTCAACGCATAACCTCGGCTGGAGCGGGCATCTCCAGATCCTCCGAGGTTCAGATGCCAGAAACCGTTGGCCGATCCGCTTCGAAACCCGTTGCATCGGTCATCATTCCCACCCTGAATGCCGGAACCGAGTTTGCGCCGGTTCTCGAAGCAGTGTTCGACCAACAAGCAGACTTCCCCTTCGAGGTGCTTGTCGTGGACAGCTCCTCTGAAGACAACACCGTCGAGATGGCAGATGCGATGGGAGCACGCACCATTGTCGTCGATCGATCGACCTTCCAGCATGGAAGAACCCGCAACCTTGCGGTCCACGAGTCTCAGGGCTTCTTCGCGGCCCTGATCACCCAGGATGCGCGCCCCTTCGATGACCAGTGGCTGAACGAACTGGTGAAGCCAATGCTTGAAAACCCCGATGTGGGAGGGGTCTTCGGACGCCATGTGGCCCATGAGTGGGCGTCACCATTTGCGCATGACGAACTCGAACGGCACTTCGCGGGATTTGATGCCCATCCAGCCGTCATGAATCGCTTTTCGGACGAGGGCCGCTATCACAGCGGCGACCCAGGGTGGCGCCAACTGCTGTACTTCTATTCGGACAACAACTCATGCCTTCGGAAAGCCACCTGGCGGACCATTCCCTATCCCTCCATCCCGTTCGGCGAAGATCAGGCGTGGGCGCAAATGATCATCGATGCAGGCTGGAGCAAGGCCTATGCAAAGGACGCAGTCGTTGCGCACAGCCATGACTACGAACCGGACGAGGCTCGCTACCGCGCTTCTGAAGAAGCGCTGTTCTTCCGGGACTGGTTTGGGCTCATGTCGATTCCAACGAAACGACAACTCAATGACGCCTTGCGAGATGCAGAGCGGGCAAACGCTGAAGCAGCGGAACGATTGGGCGTCGACGAAAGCGGACTCGCTCATCAGAATGCGGTGACAGCCGCGAAACTTGAAGGCCTCTACCGCGGGTCGCATGGACTGTTGGCGAAGCGCTCATGAGAGTTGTGATCGTTGGCGCCAACGGATTCCTGGGCTCCCGTCTAGCCGCACACTTAGTAGACGTCTCCGAGGACATGCAGTTGGTGACTGACAATCAACGATGGCGCCTCGATGCACTCGGCGTGAATGCGAAGACCATTCCTTTGGAAGAGGTCCGTTGGGATGGAACCGACTGGATATTCATGTTGGCCGGGCTTGGCCGACCCCAGCCGTTGAATCGAAGCCGGGTGAGTCACGTTGGCGCAGAGCTGGCTCTCCACAGGGCGGTGCTGGAACAAATCGCCCGTTCAGGCAGCACCGCCGCCGTGGCGATGGCGAGCTCCCGAACCGTCTACGGCCGGCCAGACCATTTACCCGTCAGCGAGTCGGCGGCCCTACGACCAGCCACGGCCTACGCGGCCGAGAAGGTGTTCATAGAAGAGCTCTACACACTCGCGGCGCGAGATATGGACATCCGGTCGGTCCGATTGCGAATCACCAATCCTTTCGGTCCGCTTGAGTGGTTCCCGGGACGGGGTCACGGCCTGCTGTCTCAATTTGCAAGACAAGCCGTTGATAGTGGCAAAGTCAGTGTCTTTGGCGATGGTCTCCAACTCCGGGACTACGTCCACGTCAGCGATGTCTCTGCACTTCTTCAGCAAATTGCCTCAGGTCCAGCAATCACCGGCTCAATGGCAGTCAATGTTGGAAGCGGCGAAGGAACATCTATTGCTCATCTCGCTCGCATCGTTGCCGAGCAGGCGAATGCGGAAGTTCACCACGTGACCCCGCCCGTTGGAGCGGCAGAGATTGATAGCGGCGACTTCGTCGCCGACATCGAACGTGCCCGGGCGCAGGGTTGGTCGCCATCAGTAAGCACTCCTTCGGAGATGGCACAAGTGGCCGCTTGTGAACTACGTCGACTCGAAGGCCGCGAAACCGAATGAGCACCTCAAAGAAGCGGGCCGGAACTGGTGCCAAGAAGCCGGCAGGCGCCAGCAAGAAGCCGGCAGGCGCCACCCCCAAGAAGGTGGCTCGAACTCCCAGGAAGAAGGAGACAACCACCCGCCCCAAGAGGGCAAGGCGGGGCGTACTGGTGGCGGGCATGCATCGCAGCGGGACCTCGTTGGTCGCCGACCTGCTGGTCTCGACTGGTCTCCACCTGGGTGACGACGTCTCACTGATTGGACCGAACCCATCACAGCCGCGGGGGCACTTCGAGGCGATCGAAGTGGTTGCACTCAACGATCAACTTCTTGAGCTCACGGGGCGCCACTGGCTGTCCACGACCGCGCCTGCCGAAAAGAGTCTGACAGAGCTGGCTCATGGGAAGCTCGGCGATCAGGCGCGTGAAGTCATCGACGCAAAGTTTGACGGATCAGGCAAAAGTTGGCTGATCAAGGACCCTAGATTTTGCTTGACACTGCCTTTCTGGCGGAAGGTTCTGGCCGATGACTTCGTGCTCGTCGCATGCACACGAGATCCCCGGCGGGTCGCAGACTCCCTTCGAAAGCGCGATGAACTACCAGTCGAATTGGGCGCTGCACTCTGGAGCGCGTACAACAAGACGCTGGTGGAGAACAGTGCTGGCCTTGACGCCTTCTGGGTCGACTACGAGGACATTCTTGCCCGGGACGCTGGTGCTCTCGACGGGCTCCACAACTTTGTAGCGGGTTCCGACCAACGGAAGAAGGCGCGCAAGATTGACTCATCGGTTGTCGACGGTGGTTTGCAGCGAAGCAGCCTCGCTCCAATCGATACGGCATACACAACCAGTTACTCCGCACTCAAGGCCGCTCGAAGCGGCAACGACGGACAGACCGCATCCGTCATACCGTGGGTGGACACGTCCCCGTGGGACTCCACAGTCCGCCTGACCGGGCGGCTCCATCGGGACCTGGCGCAAGCAAAGGCCAGCCACAAGACCGCTGATGCACAACTGGCCAGAGCAAAAAAGGTTGAAGCGGCGCGGGACGCAAAGGTCGCTGAGCTCATGGCAAAGCTGTCGGATGCCTTGGCGGAACGCGATGCTCTCGAGGGTCGCCTGCAGGCGTCCATTGCCGCCCATGTCGTGACCAATGACCACCTACAGAAATCCATGGCCGACCACCGCGAAACCAACAACCACCTCCAAAACGCCGTCGCCGAACGCGACGAAACCAAACAACACCTCCAAAACGCCATCGCCGAACGCGACGAAACCAAACAACACCTCCAAAACGCCATCGCCGAACGCGACGAAGCCAAACAACACCTCCAGAAATCCATGGCCGACCACCGCGAAACCAGCAACCACCTCCAGAAATCCATGGCCGACCACCGCGAAACCAACAACCACCTCCAAAACGCCATCGCCGAACGCGACGAAACCAAACAACACCTCCAAAAATCCATGGCCGATCACCGCGAAACCAACAACCACCTACAAAAATCCATGGCCGACCACAAGGTCACTGCTCGAGATCTTCGTAAGGCAACCAAGAACGCCAAAAAGGCGAAAGCCTCGGCAGCTCAGCTTGGTGACCAGCTTGCGCTGCGAGAACGCGACTGCAGCCTTCTGGCCGACGAACTCCGGGCGGAGCGGCGAACAGTTGGCCACCTGTCCGGCGAACGTGACCGCCTTCAGGTCGAACTTGGACGTCTTGGTGAGCTTGAAGCCGCCATCGAGAACATGAAGCATGATGCCGACGGCCTAACCTCCGAGGTCGACCACCTGCGCGGCGAATCAGGCCGGCTGCAGGCGGAAGCTGATGAATTGCGCGGGTCGGCTCATCATTTGGAGACGCTGACCGGCTCTCGGGCCTTCCGGTTTGTACGCGCCTACTGGTGGGTCGGACGAGTCGCCAAGGCTCCAGCGCGCAAACTCCGGCGTGGTGGCCCACAACATCTGGAGAGTCTGGAATCCTAGTCCCCTGGCCTGTTCGTGTCTTAAGACACCGGGTCTACTTCGACTGGACTTGTGGAGTCGCTTGGGCTTGGACCAATCGTCGTGCGCTCCGGGAAGCGAACGTCTGTGGCAGCGCAGTCAGTAGATACGAGACGGAGGCAATAGCTTTGTCAGCCCAACCAGAAGCTCGGTATCTGAGATTGCCGCAATGTCGGGGTGGGTCGGAACGTTCACCAGACGGTCATAGATCGAGACGGCCTGCGGAAGAGGCGCAAGCGGCTGGTAGTACTTGCCGAGCGGCAATGGATTCGCAATGACCGCGTTTTCGGGTAGCGCTTCCGGAGCGAGAAACGGAAGACTCATGTGCACGGAGTCCGTCGGCAGTGAGGGAGTCAGTGGTTCAAGCCCGACCCGGCGTGCCAACTCAGTAACTCGCCCAGCCTGCACTGCATACAGCGGCGCCCATTCGTTGTAGCGCTCGAGTCGGTCAAGGTGAAAAGCGCACGCGATATCTGAGATCTTGCCGTTGCCAACCCATGCATGAGGGCTAGCGGACAACTCGGAGTAATTGATCAGTTGGCGAACGGTCTCAATTGTGGCGCTATCCGCAACGACGGCCCCACCCTCGCCAGTACCGAAAGGCTTGGTGTAGTGAAAGCTGTAGCTCGCCACCCCTTGGGCCGTACCCCCTCGACATAGCCCGGCAGCGTTATCGAGAACGAAGGGAAATCCGAGCCTCAGCGACTCATCGCGGATGTCCGAGAGCGGGCCATGCACCCCGAAGACATTGGTCCCAACGATTCCCGAAACGTCCGGGTGTCGTTCGCATTCACCGAGGTCGATTCGCGCATTGGCATCGCAATCGAGAACGGTCGAGCCCGAAAAGTAACCTCGGGCCTGATTTCGAAAAGTGAAGGCCGAGACGCCCCAGTGGATCGACTCTTGTTCCGTGATCTCAATCGCCTGACACAACGCATGGAGCGCCAGGCCACCGTTTGCACATGGCAGCACTTCGTACCCGGCGGGCAACGCTAGGAACTCGGCGAGCGCTTCAGCAAATGCTCGCTCTACCGGACCACCGTTGGCCCACTGGTTCTCCTGGCTCGAACTTTCGAGCAGCTCGATCACGCGCTCCATGCGCGGCTGTTTCGCTTCGACAAACCGGACCTCGCGCATCAATTGGTCCTTTCGCCACGCTGAATCTCAGCACTAGACACTCCGTGTACATTCGCTAGATGACACTCGGTAACACGGGGCCGAGGATAGCCCTGATGCAGCCTTACCTCTTCCCGTACATCGGCTACTTTCAGCTGATCGCCTCAGTGGACCAGTTCGTCTTCTTCGACGACTGCAAGTTCAGAAAGAACAGCTGGATCAATCGCAACCGATTACTCGTCCATGGCAGGCCGGTCTACTTCACGCTTCCGCTCGTTGCTTCGTCAAGCTCAACTGCCATCCAGAACATGGCCTGCGAGCCCGCACAAGCCGCGCGGACTCAGGAACAACTGGTCAAGACCATGCTGATCAACTACCCGGCGGGCGAACATCGCGACGTGGCGATTGATCTCATTCGGTCTGTATTCTCCGGCCCGGTTTCCTCAATCAGTCAGCTGGCCGAGTCCAGCGTCAAGATGACCGCCCGCCTACTCGGCATCAATCGAGATTGGGGGAGATCGTCGCTGATTGACTATGACCGTTCGCTATCCGGTCCCGATCGGGTCATCGATATTTGCCAGTCGGTAGGGGCGAGCGAATACTGGAACGCTGTTGGGGGCAAGGCCCTGTACGAGTCTGATTGTTTCACGGCGTCAGGGATCTCGCTGCGATTCAGTGAACCGGTCCTGCGGACTTATCGTCAGGGCTCGACCGATCACTTTGTAGCTGGGCTGTCGATTCTCGACGCTCTCGCAAGAGTCGGAGCCGAATGCACTTCCGGATTGGTGCAGGTGGGAAGGCAATGACGAACTGGCAGGATTTTTGGGACCACTATCGGAGTGACTCTTCGAACCGCTTCGAACAAGTTGGCAAGACAGTCAACGGGCAACCGATCGCGCAAGAGGCGCTCAATTGGCACATCGATAAGATCCGAGACCGCCTGAAGCTCAATCGAGGCGACGCTGTCGCCGATCTTTGCTGTGGCAATGGGCTTGTCTCAGACGAGATCGCTTCGTCGGTAAACCTTGTAGCCGGCCTCGACTTCTCCGAGCGACTCATTTCGAACGCCAACCAGAACTCCACTTCACCACGAGCGACCTACCACTGCGGGCATGCAGGCAGACTCCCCGACATCCTCCCTGGGCCAGCGCTTCACAACAAGCTACTCATGAGCGATGCGCTCGCTTACTTTGAGCCCGACGCGCTTGCCGGCTTGCTCCGGCAGTGGTCGGCAAGCCCGAAGCTGGATCTGGAGTTGATCTACCTAACGGGAATTCCAGACCGCTCGAAGCGCTGGAACTTCTACGACACGCTTGCTCGACGAATCAGGTTCGTCCGAACCAATTCCGTGCGGCCCCGGCTCAATGATGGAATGGGACGGTGGTGGACTGCATCCGAGCTCCGTCGCGTCGCTCAGGACAGTGGCTACGACGTCACGTTGTTCTTCGATTCGACTTATCGATTCGACGCGTTGTTGACCCGCCAAGCCAACCGCAAGCCAGAGCTTGTCGGAGAACAGGCGATTGTCTACTGGGGTTCGGCGGCGAAGGGCTACGCGATCCATAGCCAACGCACAGATCTGACCAACGAAACAGTCGCCAGCGCGGCCGCAAAAGCTCTCCGATGGTCGGACATCGTTGTCCTCCGAAACGCGAAAATGCACGTGTTGTCATCGAACGTGCCCAGACCGGCCGGCTCCAGACCCGACCTTCGAGCCTGGATTGAAGGCGAACTGGTCCACTATCGCTCCTACACTCGCCATTCCGAACTCGAGACCGATGGCAGGTTGGCATCGTTTATATCGGGCGATGGCAAGGGTTTCCGGCTGACCGACGAGAACAGCGATACGGAGATTCATCGAGCCGATAGCGTAACGTTGCTGAACCTACGCGGTTCCGTCAAGTCGGCGAATGCCATGTTGGTGGACGGTTCTCACTTCGGAACGTAGTCGTAGGCACCTGACAAGAATCGTCGGAGGTTTCGACGGTACGCACTCTTGTCATAGAGCTTGCCCAACCATTGACTACACAGGTTGCTCTGGGACTCGTAGAGCGACGGGTCCCCTTCAAAGGTCTTGACGGTATTGACCACGGCATACACCAGCTCGTCATAGCTGGAGAACACGCTCAGCAGCTCGCGATAGCTCGGGCTGGGGAAGAAGTCATCGTTGTAGATCGCGAAACCGATACCACCCGAAAGGTAGCTCTCGACGAAATAGCCATCGAAGCCTTCCCCGAATGCCACAGTGTACTTGGCTGTCGCGATCGTCTTGAGATAGTCCGCATACGTCATGTCTTCGACAACAACGGCATCGAACGTTGGGAAGGCCGCGAGCAGCAGCTCCAGGATGGGTTCGAACAGGTGCGGAATGTCCTTGGAAAACAGGAAGACCTGTTCCTTAGCTGCGGCGGGCGTTCTTGGGTAGTCACCTGGGTCTACCCAAGTCGAGAAATGATGCACTGGCATGTCATAGCGGTCAGCGAGATCCTGGGTGGAATAGCGGTCGTGCGCCGTGGTTTGGGTCAACTCATCTGCGAGGTCTCTCAGGTGCTCAATCGCCTGTGGTGGAGGCATGTTGCCGATGTGCTGATTGAGGATGTTCATGTGGACAGCCCCCGCTCGCTCGAACCACGCCGAATCCTCCTCGGTCAAGGTCGTGAAGATCGAGCCAGCGTTGAACGCGGGAATGTGCAGTATGAGGCGGGCCACCGAGTGGAAGTGAGAGGAAAGTTGGCTCCATCGAAAGATCTTCTCGCCGGGGTCGACGAACTCGTTTGAGGAGTAGGTCTCCGGACCCGGCAGCGTCGCAAGCAAGACCTCATCGTCGGGCCCGCAGAGCTTCCGGCTCTCCGCACACAGAGAGAAAAAGGAGATGACACCGCCCGTGATCTTGACCGTCGGCGGAATCAGAAACACAACGACTTTCTCAGCATTGCGATTCAACGACTGGATCGCAACGTCTTGTCTGGCCCACTCTTCAGACATCACGGTCAACAACCGGAACGGTTCAGATGAGGAATCGGTTCAAGGTCTGTCGGAAGTCCCAGAAAGCTCAAGACCTCAACAGTCGCTGAAGGCAGACTCAGGTCAACGCAGAGGAAGTTGGCGTCTCGTCGAGCGAAGTGCGCCTTGGCCGCGGCATTATGGGCCTCGTAGTAGCGGGACAGTGCCTGTTCGTTGTAAAGGTCGTCCGGTTCGGTGCCATAGATCAGCTGCATCGCTTCGAGAATCCAACCTGGACGGCCACCATGAGTTTCAAGCTCAGCGATCGTGGGAAGAGTGCCCTTCCCGATGGCCTTTGAGTGCGCACCTACCAGGGACCGGTACCACTCCTTGGTCGAACCTCGCACCGTCAGGATGAACTTTGCTTGGGGGAAAGCTGCCTCAAGTGCCACATAGGTGCCGGAGAGGCTGAACGGCATGTCAAGGAATGAGTCGGCGGTATCCGCCAATGAGACAATCCGGTCGTAGCGGCCCTCAGACCAGTCACCGATGAGTCCTTCACCGACAAACTGATCGCCGATGGTGTACCCCCAAGTGCGGAGCGCCACTGCGAGCGACGTTGTTCCAGTCTTGTTGTGACCTACGCCGAATACTTTTGGACGCATCATCTGTTCGCCTCCCGACGGGACCGTTTCTCTACGCGGTTTGAGCGAACCGCACCGCCGTCAAGCTACTGGCGCTTGCCTCCCGACTCGATCGCTGGCAACAGGTTGACAGTTCTGAAGGTCTTGACGAAACAGACTCCGGCCAGTTTGAGTTGCCGCAGACCCCCCTGCCACTTGCGGTGCCGCAACAAGGTTGCGGCCGTCCGAGCTGAAAACAAGCCGGAGTAGGCAAAC
>Ga0114956_1001488_pt1 | contig 18395 bp, 20 predicted proteins | sample MaitaG_FD_87304 | JGI IMG/M metagenome (GOLD analysis project Ga0114956, IMG submission 87304) | Marine algal microbial communities from Maine, USA - Maine_Asex2 metaG | ecosystem: Host-associated > Algae > Red algae > Unclassified | place: Maine, USA | collected 2015-01-05 | reverse complement strand
GCTATATATAAACCTTCCGTATACGATACTAAATCTTCTTCTGTACATGAACCTGATTCTTCTCCACTGCTGCCAACAAGATTATTGTCTATGTATCCTTTAACAGGATTTAAATAAAGTGTTCTTAACTCCTTGATCTCTGCTTTGTCAAGAACGATGTCTTTCTCCAAGCCAAAAATGATATCTGCTTTGTTGTCATCTTTACCATCTTTTACCTTGGTGCCTTTTGGAAGAAAGTACGAATCATTAACTTGTTTTTGCAGCTGAAAAACGATAAAGGTTTCATCTGGTCTAGCAGGCTTTCCTTTTATTTGTAAAACATCATTGTAAAAATAACGAAGATGTTTTCGAGTAATATCATTGAGGTCACTGATGAAATGTCTTTTCAATTCCAAAAAAGCGATCAATAATCCAATGTGGGGAGTAATTTTTCCTTGTTGATCTTCTGAATTTGGGTATAATACTTGAGGAAGAAAATGACTCGTCTTTTTGGCAAGTAATCTTAATTCATTAAGGAATATATTAGCGTTTCTTTCTACTGCTTGGACCAATTCTTTCTTAGAAACGAGGATAGACAATTCTATATCATTGATTGAAGAGATACCCCAATTATCGATTGAAATTTGATTATTGAAATGTATACCAGTTGCATATCCTTTTTCAATCAATCTATTTGTCAACCTAATAAAATCTACCAACGGATCTCGCAAACTTGCACTCATTATCCTTTGCAATACGACACTAAAAGACGTATTGACATTTTTTACATTTCCCAAACTACTTTCGAATACAGAGATCAATTCCGTAAATACAAAATCAAGGAGAATTTGAATATTTTCTTCGGTAGGAAATTTGTCGACCAATTGAATAATACGATCCAAGTTGGCTTCCAGTTCATTAACATCTATCTTGCTCAATACTGCAAGTTGGACTGGAAGGCTTTTCGAAAACAATTCTTGCCAGTTACTTATGTTGTATTCTTCATCGTAAAAATTAATAAATCTTGCGTATTTATTGACAAACAACAATACATCTTCTAGTGATTGGTCATCAATACTTACAGCATCAGGATTGAGCAAGGCAGGATATCGCTCAGATTGGCATGTACCAGAATCAGATAACAGAGGATGTGGTATGTTGCTATAGTTTGACATCTAATTACTTATTCATCTTGGAGATTCATTCGCTTCATTCAAATAAAAATCATAAACAAAATTATATCTGGAATTCGACCTCGCAATTCTATAATCAACTAATATTTTGAACCGTCCTTCTAAGATTTCGTTAGAATCCAAAGCACTAACTTCTACCTTTTCCAAAATTATTCTTGGCTCGTAAAGCAAAATTGCAGTCTTCACTAAATCTTGTAAGTACCCCACCATTCCATTATTCAATGTTTCAAATTGGTAATCTTTTAAATTGCATCCGTAGTCAGGCTGCATAACACGCTCACCGAGACTAGTTGACAATAATATCTCCAGACTTTGATCAATATCATGTTCATTGCTTACCATTTCTATGGATCCGGCTTCTTTGCTGAAACTAGGTGGAAACGACCAACCTTGTCCCAAAAATGAATTTTCTGTCATTTAATTTAATTTTTATCCTCCAATTATTACAGTTGGAAAACCTATCACAATGGTTCCTCCATGGGATGTCAAATCTCCTAAACGTGATGCGGGTTTTCCACCAATTAACACTGTGGCCGAACCTTTTACAATCGTATCTGGTGGACCAACACACACCAGCAAATCACCAACTACTGCCGCTGGCATACCACCAATCAAAACCGTAGGAACTCCTGGACCAGTTATCGGGCCACCTACATGCGGGACGACCCCTGTTACCATTGGACACACATGATTGTCACCAATTCTTGCTGCTAAAGACATATCTTTTAATTTAATTTTAATAATGAACCAGACATTTCAGCTATGCCTTGTGCTGCTATTTTTGTAGCAGCACCAGAAGCTTCGAATTGCCCAGTAGCTTGTGCTTTTATACTAGCTCCTTTTAAAGTCATTGAAGTAGTTGCTTCTATCGTTACAGAAGTGCCTGCTTTTATACTTATCTCTTTTGGACTATCCATTGAAATTCCAGAGGAATTCATAGTGACCTTATTATTGTTTTGATCCTTTATTTCTATCGTCTTTTCTGATTCGTCAATGGTAATACTATTGCCTCCTGGAGTACTGATTGTCACTTTTTTATGTTCGTCATCGAATAACAATTTCAATTCATCTCTGGTCACAAAACCTTTTTCGTGGTTGACATCTGCAGCCTGAATAGGTGCTGGTTTGGCGCTGCTGTTCATCATGCCAAGTACGATGGCATTTCTGGGGTCATCATTGATAAAACCGACGATTACTTCATCATCGATTTCAGGTCTAAAAAAGGCTCCTCTATTTTCTCCTGCATCCAAGCTCGAAACTCTTGCCCATGTGCCATTAGCAGATGGATCGATCATAGGCAGTTTTACCAATATTCGATCTTCTCCATCTGGATCACTCTCTAATTGAACTACTTTCCCTATTTGCAAACCATGTATAGCAGGTATTAATCCTGATGCTGGTACATCTGTAATATCTTTATTGATATGATAATCTTCTGGAGATAATCCAAACTGGATGTGTGTATCCCACATACCATTATATACCTCTTGAAAGACTCCAGAGACAAACGCTTTACCATTAAAACGGTCACCTAGTCCTTGGATATCGATCAAGTCTCCAGGTACAATCTCGCCAAATCCATCTTTGATACTTACCTTTCCTCTAATTTTTGCAAGACGACTTCTTTGCATACAAGCGTTGGCCCATTGTTGTAATTCATCTTCAATTATTCTACCACTATGTTGTAATTCATAGGTATCTAATTGTATTGTATCCTGTGCAATATCTTCTCCATTTAGGTTCCCCGGTTCAGAAACTTTGGCTGAACTGGTATCCGCTTTGAACAAATCCTGATTGGTATAATCCCATGCTCTCGCTTCAATATTCTGATACTGAGTTCTTCCATCTATCTCTGCTTCAAATTCGAATATTGTGGCACCATAGATGACACTCAATGCTGCTTCTTGTGAAGTATCTGGCAACTTGGCAGATATCCTTCCGTTATCTACTGAGACGAGAAGTCCATTTACATCTGCTCTTGAAAGCATAAAGTCCCAATCTGTAGTGTGGTACTGAACGAGATTGGGATGGGATAGCTTCGTAGATTCGATGTCTCCTCTTTTCAAGCCTCCATACTTTCCAATTAATTCTTCAATCAATTGGCTGTCGGTTACATTTTCAAAATAATTGCTGTGTCGCCCAATGGTCATTTTTACACTTTCATCTTTACAATCAATTACCAAAACGGGTGTTCCACTTTTTATTTTAATGCAATGTTTAATTACGATTCCTTCAAACAAGGTTTCATTATTACTATCACGGCCAAGGTTTATTTTTATTTTTTTACCCGGAATGAGTTGGTCTTTTTCACTTTCCTCAAATGTTTCTAATGCGGGATCTCCGTCTCTAATAATTATTCTTGCAGTTGGTATTTTATTAATTGATTTTGAAACATTAATAGACAGCACCTCTAAGGACGGATCCACCTTACTCCCGTCCGAAAAAATATCAAACGTAACTACATGATGAATAGAATTAGTTGGAATGACCCTCTGCATAATTAGGCGTTTTGTTTATCTATAGGTGGTAATGTAATTTCAGTCCCTGAATTGACATTTCTGTAACTTGTAAGATTATTCGCTTTGGCAACTTGCAACACGAGATTGGGATCATTATAAATTTCATTTGTTATTTGATCAAGGCGCTGCCCTGCTTTAAGCTCCCTAACATGTGATACATCAGGTGATTTTAAAGCACTATTCAATAGGCTTAGTTCCCTATCCTCGTGTTGAGTTAATGACATAGCTACTTTAGCCCTAATTGGAATTCCCAATGGGTTGAAAAGAGTATAACTAATATCCAAGCTATCAAGTACCCCGCTAAAAACTAAAGACCCCCAAAATACTTTAAGAAAATTAGGTCGATGAATCTCTCCATTAATGTTATATACTGTTAATTTAAGATTTTCGATTTGTCCTAAAACAGGAAGTTTCAAAGGATTAAAATATCCATCAACTGTATTTGAGCCATCAAGGAAAAAATCAAACTTTAAGGTTTGTGGATTCGAGCTTGAATATCCGATTGCCGCATGCTGTGATCCTGCCGCAGTTCTTTTGTCAAGGTTTAATTTTAAACCTTCATTATATGATTCTGGATTTATCGGTATGACAAAAGGAATTAATGGAAACCTAAGTTTTTTATCTCTATAGGGTACAATAATCGCTTTGAGTACATTGGTCTGTATAAACGAAATTGGTGATGTCATCTTTCATTTTTATCTTTCATGATTTCCAATACTTTATCTACACATTGTTTTATCATATCCTCTTGATTGCTGTGACTTTCATTGTCATTTCCTACTGTACCACGGCTATTCATTTTATTGCCCACTTGTGCTTTGATGACTAATTCTCTTACTTCCAATGGCATAATCTATGGTGATTTAAAGGTGAAATAATTGTAATGCAATTCAATAGTTTCAATGAGTACCTCTCCACGTTCAGCATTCAGTTCTCCCATTTTCCAGTTGACTGGCCAGGCGTGATGGATTTCCCACATCATCAGTACATCATGCTTTTCATTTAAAAGATTTACCACCATATCTATTGGCTGAATAGGGCTATCTGCTAAGAGATCCATGATAACATTGTCAAATCCACGTTTGCACCATTTAGTGATCTCTGAAGCGGATCCTGGAGATAGCAGACCCCTTTTTAAAGTCAGGTTTGAATATTTTCGACGTGATGGCACTGTATGTTCAAATCTATTTTCACCTCCTTCTTTAATCGTCTCCGTCTCAAATTGAACATCCAATCCAGTTACAGACTGAAAGCGAGCATCTATGCTATTATCAGTTTGACCCAATCCAGAGAATTCTACAGAGAAATGGAATCCAACAGTTTGATAGAATTGATTTATTTGTGCCATAGTGTTTAGATAGATGTATCTATTGTCAATCCTTCATGTACTAATTCCATAGTCTCAATCGCTACCTCATTTGCATCTGCTTTCATGTCTGTGGATTGAATCTTAGAAGGCCAGGCATTCTCCAGCCTCCAGACGATCACAGGCTCATGTTCTTCGTTCAATAACTTAATGGTGATCGCTCTACGAAACATACTACCTGTGCTATTTCCTTCTTGAAAATAATAGGTTTTTTTCCACTCTTCATAAAAGCTATAATCGCCTTGAAACGTACCCCTTTTGAGTGTGATGTTACTGAATTTTGTCAACCCTGGTTGCTTCAGCTTATTATACTTTTTACTGTTACCTTCTCTGTATTCTATAACTTCAGTTTCAAAATCCAAACCACTTACTTCTGTAAAACCTATTTGAAATTCTTCACCCCATTCCACTAAAAAATGAAATTTTGGTAATGGATAATTTCCTGTCCTTGCCATAATATTGTTTTAATGTTTAATAATTTATTTTCTGCTCGCAAATCGATTATGCATCTACTTTGCTTCACTTGCTTTTGTAGCTTCTTCAATTGCTTTCTCCAAACTAGTCTTACACGCTTGCAGTTTATCCTTATCTTTAGTTAATTCATCCAATTTTTCTTTACATGTATTCTTGGCACTTTCGGCTTGAGTCAGTGTGGACTTCGTATCACTATAAAAATCTTCATCTGCCAAAGGAAATTCAGGACAATCTAGTTTTTCGGTACATAATGATTTTCCATTTGTTGGAATAGAATCATCATCATTCGAACAATACTCCTCGTTGACATCACCACCCAAATCACTTACCAAATCATTGAGCTTATTGAGTAAGCCAGTTTGTGGATCACAGAGCAGACACTCAATCAGATAAACGGTAGTTGCTAGGTCCAGAATTTGAGTAATCATATCCTTGAACATGTCTTGCACCTTTTCAATTTGGTCGTGTAGCTTGATTAGACAAGTATAAAACGAAGAGTTTTCATTCGAGACACTTTTTGGCAACGCATCAACTTCATTTTTTAACTGCTCTACTTTTCCTTTGAGTTCTTCAATGCAACGAGAAGTTTGTATTATATCACAATACAATATTTCTACGCCTTCTTTTAAACAAGTAATGTTTTCACATACATTTTCACTCTGAGAAACAAAGAGGTCTAATAAATTAATAATATCATTTCTTTTGTCGTCCGTAGCATCCATGCTGTCAAGGCATGTCTCTAATTGAAGTATCCAATTGCACAGATCTTCAAATGAGGCCTTTTCTTTAAGAAACGCTGCACTTTTGATGGTTAATTGATTAGTTGCATCATCCAATTGTTGTTCCCAAAGACCGATACAACTTTCATTTGAAACTATAGCTGGCATAATAATCTTTTTTTATTTTTTATTTAAATTTCTATATTCAAAGAGGCTCATTCAACCCATTTAAAAATCAGGTCCATTGTCCTTTTTTTTAATCTTATTCTTTCCAGGATCATCTGGATCTGTAGGAATATCTTCTTTAAACTTGCCACATATTTCATTCAATCTTGTTTTTCCAGCTTGAGGATGATCACCTGATTCATCGCATTTATCACATGACTTATTCCAGGTATTGCATAATGCCGTTTCATCACATTTCGCATTATCACTTGAATATTTGGATACAACCACATCTTCTACTAGTTCAGACCTTTCTGCTATAGCTTCTCCAATTGAACTTGCTAGATTTTTGCAATTTTCTTCAACATCTTTTTTTAATTCTGAAACCGATTCCACTAATTTTTCACTGTAATCTGTTAAACTCTCTATACATGCAAAACCTTGAATCCCAGAAACATTAACAACCGCGCAAAAACTATAATCAGACATATTATAGGCTATTTCTCCTTTCTGTTTAATGTCGCCTAATTTGATTTCGAAATCCGGAATCTCACAAAGTGTATTATAAATTTCCTGGCTGTCATGTCTATCTTTATCCAAACAACAGTCTATTAAATTACAGGATTGTTCTTTTACAGTATACACCTCGGATTTCAAGGTTTTTAATGTCTTTGACATTTCACCAAATTGTTCTTTGAGTGTTTCTGATTTTGTAATAATATCATCTACACTAGTTTTAATTAATTCAGAATTCTTGTTGGCAGCAATAGCTATACATTGATTAATATTTGTATAAAGTTTTTTAGCGGCTTCAATCTTGAGAAATGTACAAGTCTTATTTTGAAGCTGATCACGTATTGAAGCAAGGTTTTGCTTTTCAGCTTCACTGTTACTCCTAGCCGATTTTATCTTCGTGTTTAACAATGTCTGGTATTCTGACAGAGCAGTATCTAATGAAGAAGAATTTCCAATTGTCGTAGTCATTTTAATAATCTTTTAATTTAATTAGGAGATAATTATTCGCTAAGCATTTTGTGCTCAAATCTTAAAATGATAAATTCTGCAGGTCGAACCACTGCCATTCCAATCTCAACTATCATTCTTCCTTCCAATATATCTTGCTCTGACATCGTCTGACCCAATCCAACCCGAACTCTAAAAGCCTCTTCAGGAGTGGTTCCTTGCAATGCCCCTGCTTTCCATTGTTGTACAAGAAAGTTTTCTATCATCGCTTTAACTCTAAGCCAAGTATTAATATCATTTGGTTCAAAGACAAAAGGAATTGTGGCATTTTTCACAGACTCTTCAACAAAGTTGAAAAAGCGCCGGACTGGTACATAACGCCATTCGTTACTATTACCTGCTAGTGTTCTTGCACCCCAAATTATAGCAGGTCCTCTACCTGTAAACGTCCTTATAGCGTTTACCGATTTACCAGCATCAACATCTATATTCAAATTTTCTTGAGCTTTATCTGATATTCTAAAGGTTGGTCTGATAACTCTATCAATATTGACATTTGCTGGTGCTTTCCATACACCTCTCGCACTGTCTACTTGAACATATATCCCTGCAATTGCAGGCGAAGGTGGTAATTCTAAAGGTTGCTGTGTCAGCGCATTTATTACTTGAAAATAAATGACATTATTTTTACTTTTAAGTTCTCCTAAAGTTCCAGCTAAGCTAGCATCCCCCGCTATTTGTACTGAATCATCTCTATCGCTTTCTTCTCCGAAGTAATAATCTAGAGAAGTAATTAAGTTTGGATAGTAAGCTGCTCCATATTTTAGGGTCCTCTCTGCGGCTCCCAATCCTGAACCGCGAAGTGTTGTAATATTTTGGAAATCTCCTGGATCAACAAGTGTTCGATCTATCCAAGTATCCATTATGGTAAATCTGTCTTGCAAATCCTCACATTGGTCAAGTGATGCCTTATGTAAATCATAAAAATCAACATCTGAAAGAGCTTGTGCTTCTGGGAAGACGTTTAACGTGATCTCGTCTACAGTGCCAGCCGCAATCAATCCATCGTCTATATTATCTTTTAGCACTATGCCACTATAGTCACCAACAGAAACAATATAACAATCACTTCCTCCATTCTCAAAATAAAATTGGAGTGAATAATGCATAATAAAATTAGACGCATTAGCAACATCCACTTGAGTAGATACCAATACATTATTTTGTACATTTAATGTTACTATCGTATTAATTTCCGCAGCTGGTTTTCCGAAAAACCTTTCATATTCCAACATAGAAGTAATTTTCGTTGGAATATTAAGTATTGATTGCTGTTGGCGATCAATAGCCTTTTCCGTATAGCCTATAAAGACGGGTATAGCTGTTTCTACACCTACTACTGATGGAGGCAAAGTAGATCGTTCTTCTATGTAAACACCTGGCGTTTTATACTCCATAATCTGTTTTTTATTTTTTACTAATTAATTTTTTATATTTTATTTATTGTCGAATAATTTTTTCTAGTGTATTATAATTCTGAAAAGTCTCCTTTTAAGCGCAGTTCATAAACTGGATGTTTGAAAATAGCCTTATTGCCGTTTGTATCTATATTTACTTTGGTTTTTAAGTCTTTTTGATTTTCCAACAAATCGTAGCTACTATCCTCAGCTTTAAAATATATATCTATAATTCCAAAATTGCTTTGTCTAAAATAGTTCTCACTAAAAAAGTATTTGCCTACTTGAATTACCGTTCCATCCTCCTCAATTTTTAAATCATATAGACCATCCTCTAGCGATGGACTTTCTCCATTGTCCGAATTCACTTTGCTTAAATTTACCAGTACAGTTTCTGATGAAGCTATTCTTTCATTTTCGTAGATTGTTTCATCAGTTACACCATTCAGTCTAATACTAATCGTTTTCCCTATAGATGTCCCAATAGAAAATTGAAACGGTAAAAACTTTAAGTCTTGTGAATCCACAACACCACTAGGCCCTTCTGCTATGACAGGGTAAATTTTATTGTTTGTTGAATTGAAATTGGTAAAATAAAATAAAGAATTAATATTTGTTTCTGCAGGTAGAATTGCTCTTTTATACAGTGCTGGATTAATACTATTAATACTGAATTGAAGGTGCAAATCATCAGGCGCTGTAATTTTTGGTTCATATGTTATCATAGTTTCGCCACCTAGGGTTTGAGTAATATTTTTATTCACCTCTATGCCACAAAAAAAACCTAACTGATTGTTTATTTGTTTAATACCGTATCTCATAAGTAAAGCTTCGGTTTCCTTTAGCGGTTTGATTACAAAGTAATTAGAAACATCATATTGATTTAGTTTTAAAATTTTATCAAGAATAGCAGTTTGATCAGTTTCAGAAAAAAAACTACTCGATGAATCCTCAGCAAAAGCTTTCATCAAATAATAGTCGTTAAGTATCCTAACTTCAAAGAGTCTTTTATAGATAATAGATTCCATTATTGATTATCGATGTTATTTTATTTTATTATTTTCTCTGTGATCAACGTTTATAAGTTTCTTACATTATTTTCTATTTCTTCAATTACTGGTGCAGATAATGCTTCTAATTCTTGAAGCTTCACTAACCTAGCTTTATACATAGCAAAAGGAATTTGTTTTCCACCCAATGAGCCCCACAAGTGATTTATCTGTTCAAATGTCAATGTGTAGAGTTCAAAAATCAATTGGATTTTATGTTCCTCATCATCAATATTTACTACAGTCTCAAATTTCCTATTATGCTGAAAGAACTGAATGACATGTGACAGTCTAATTAATGATCTCTCGTAGGTACTACCTATTTCAGCAGGTGTGGATGTAAATAAAATATATAAATTAATATGAACAGGAGGATCAATGTATTCTATAGAATTTAATAATGGATTTCTTTTTTTAAATGCATTATTCTTCAACGTACTTTCCTCTTCAATATTGACCAAGCTCATGATCACCTTATTTACTAATTCACTATCAGGCGAATTGAATTCATACAATGCTATATTATTTAGAGAAACAATACCATCAGTAGCATTGATCTTGCTAGTTAAATAAGCTTGTAATTCTGTTTTTACGAATGTTAATCCGACTTCAATCATTCATTATTTTTATATAATATCCGTCTAATAGAAATATTGCTATTATAGTCCTATCTACTTGAATACTGATTAAAGCAAAATAGTTATTAGAAATTAAACTGTTCTATTTTAAAGGTAATATTACATGATTTATATTTCAAATAGAAGTTTGTTTCCCTAATGTAAAAATCAATCAGACCACAATGTGATCTCATGCATCCCCTTCTTCAATTTTTAATGCTTTACGCACTACAATTACACCCTATCAATCTGATTTGAACTTGTTCATATCCATTTAAAGCAATTTGCTCTTTTGAGTAGATAAAATTACTGTTCCTTTCTAAGATAGAGTATTAACAATACAGTAGCAAACCATTTCATATATATTTGTAGAAAATACCTATTTATAGGGATACTAGAAGAGTAAATAAATCCGCAATGGGTTGAATGTAGATTAGAAATTATAGAATCTATATATCAGCTATTCTTGAACTGTTATTCAAAACAACGACTAATATGGCATGGATTTCATGAAACAATCTCCGCTACTTATTTTATCAAGTAACAATAACTATTGGCTGCTCCGTGGGGGGCTGTCAATATTTGTCTATTTGTAATAAAACTAATTTCACATTAATAAACATCTCATCAACATCTAAATATCGGTAAAGAATCATATCTTATAGGTGATTAATAGTTTGTATAAAAGTTCAAACATCAAAAAAAGAGGAATTTATAGTCATCGATGGGTTACTTAGTTCAATTTTTAGTCACCTACTTGTGTAAATGATATTCAAACAGATACCTCATGAATTGAAGACGTGCTTTTCTATCAACGATTCATGTATTCAATATTGAATTTCTTTTGAGACAGTATTTGCAAAGGTGGTTCCCTATTTGAGTAATTCAATCTAAAGTCAGGAACCGCAACCTTGATTGATTCGTAGTTTCTGCTACAGAATTTGCTGTTAAAATTTTTTAGAATGCTGTGAAGAAAAGTAGAGCGGTTACTATATTTGATTTCATAAAAGGGCTAGTTAAAGTAGCTTTCCCATGTCAGATCTTCTAGATCCAGCAGGTTGCGGAGGACTAGATAAATCATACATTCTAGAGACACAATTAATTTGACATTAATTCAAGAATAAAAGCATATTCCAAATGAACCAAACACTAAAACCAGACTCCACCTATTGGGACATTTTTGAACACATAGAGAGTGTATCAAAATTCGTAGAAACAATAGGTAGCTTATCCGCGGCCAAAGCCGCATTATTTGGTCTTCTTTTTCTAATTCCATTGTTAGCAGCCTTTGTTGTGTTATTAAAGCAGTTTCATATACCTGATAAAAACAAAAAATGGTACTTTATTGGTTTTATAATTGTCTATGCCGGTATATTGTTTTATGTAACTTTTGATACAAAACGCACTTTCGAAAATTACTCTTTGAAAAAAAGAGTGCTCAATGAAATGGTATATCGCTTGACCACAGAAGTGCCCGCACAGTCCCTATGCTATTCACTTACTATTATTGAACCAGATCTGTCAGGATTATCCAAAAGGGAGCCTACACACTTTCATTATAGAAAGAATGAAAAAAGTAAAGGGATGTTTAGTGTGGTGCATAAAAACATTATAGCAGTGATCAACCAAAAGAAAAAGGATCTTGAAGAATCACTTGCCGCTCAGGAAATAATATCCATAGATTCCATTCAAGCCTTAGCCACCAAAACAGGATTTGGAGATGTGTCAGATATCGTTATTGAAGATATTATTAGTAAAAATGACAAGCTCATCTATACAGATGAGTATAGGGTTGTAGAATTAAAAAAGAGTAACCTTGTACAGTTTGCAGAATTGCCTAATACAGAGCAATTGAGGATTGCAGCTGCTAAATTTGATCAAGATATATTCCTAGAGGCCCGAGCAGAATATTCCAGCCCTAAAAACAGTAATGGGCTAAGGCCTATTTATCATGCCGCTCCACCTAATCTTGAGGACAATACTCCAATAAAAAACCAGAGAAATGATAAAGAATGACTACCTACTGGAATTAGGAAGTTCCAATGCACCTAAGAGATGTGGCACTATCAATAATGCCAATGAAATTTTTAATATCTACTTGTGGCTTAACCTATTCGGATTTAGTCACTCACATGCAGATACAAATTGTCAACTAGGAAACAATAAATAGCCAAGGTTTGGAAGGGATTATTATTGTGTTGTTTACACTTTTTGTAGCGAGCACAGTCAATGAACGCATCATTGAATTTATAAAAATCCAAATTCCAAGTCTTTATCTGAAATCTACTAACAGCATAGAAGAAATAGAAAGACATAAAAGAGTTTGGTGGGTGGCATTTGGGATGGGACTTATCACATCTCTTTTGATGGATATAGACTTTAACTCGCTAATTAATCACAACAATTTAAGTTTAAGCGGCTTTGGATCTTATAATTCATGGTTTACAGGAGAGAATAAAAATTATTTCTTTTTAGAGTCTGGCGGTTATTTATTTACAGCATTATTCTTGAGCATGGGTTCTAAGTTTTGGAATGACCTTCTTGACATAGTTTTACTTGCAAAGAATGCCAAAAGAAAAATAAGTGGATTTGAACCGCAAGGTGTTTCAGCTATCGGTCAAGTAGATAAATATGTAAGTGAAGATGATTTCGAAATCGCAAGAAAAGCTTTAGAAGGGAATAGAGAATTATTGAAATCTAATTATCCTTATGCAGACATTACACCTTGCTATGACTATGTAGATAAAGAATATAGACTTGTCATATTGGTGATACAGCGTATGGTAGTTCCTAAGGTAAATCTAGAAGAAGAGCCACAGGTTACATTAGAAGAAAAACCAAAGAAAAAAACAACAAAAATTAGTTATGCAACAGACTATGGCTATATCTATAACTTCCCAATAAAAGTAGTAAATCCAAAAAAATCTGTGTTGACGCTGACAAATCGAGAAGACCAGGAAGCTGGTGGTATATTGTTTAATTCAGCAACTGCTGATAATAGAGGTACTTTCGGATGTATTGTTTATAATACCAAAGGAGGAAACCAATCCAAACAAGTACTGACCTGTTATCACTGTATAAAATCAGATAAGCAAAGTTGGAAAAGGTTTAAACAGAACGCTGGTGACACAAAAGTGGAGTATCTAACAAGTGAGGGAGATGATACTATAGATGACTTAGGTTCTATCTTGTGGGGATATCGAGATGGATTGATGGATGTAGCAGTTATCAAGCCTCGGGATGAGAACTTGGTCAAAGACCTTCATTTAACTTCTTCAGTTTCAGTTCCAAAAGGACATCGTAAAGTATTAATCAAAGATGGAAAAGCAAGAACTAAAGTTGTCTTTTCGGGAATTACAAGTGGCTATGCTACAGCTCAGATTATTCATAAAAGCATTTCAGTAGATGTCAAATACCCTGATAGTAAAGATTTACATACCCTAAACAATTTAATCCTATTCTCTCATAGTGGAAGAAAGCCATATATAGCTCCTTGCAAAGAAGGTGACTCGGGAGCAATATTAATGGATGAATCTTCTTATGAAGCGCTTGGGATGATAGTAGCGGCTGATGATATGTTTGGATATGCCATACCAATACATGACATACTAATCAAGCATTACTTGTCTGTGCATGATGATCCATATAATTAATTTAATTCTAAAATTATAAAATGAAAAATCAACTTATACTCTTATTCACCTTATTATGGCTCACCTCCTCTGGGCAGAGATTTACATTAAATGTTGAATCAATAGCAAATTGTACATCTGCTTTGGCAGTTGATAATATTCGAGGCGAAGATATTACAGCTGCAGATGTTATGCCTGGAACAGAAATTTCAATAATAGTAAATGACGTACAAAATATTGGTAAGATCGAATTTCTAACAAAGCATGATGATATCTTTCTTTTTGTGGAAGTGCCTAAAGATTATATTGAGACTACAGGTACTCAAATATTTGAGATATTGAAACTTGGCAATAAGATGAGATGGAAGAATGTAATAGGTGACATGTATTATCCATACGAAATGCTATTCACGGACAAAGATGGCAAAGAATGCCACATACAACTTGGTCAAGAAATACCTGATAATAAAATAAAAACTGAAAAAATAAAAACTGAAATCAATATTCTAAGTGAGGTTGATGCTATTACTAGTTTCACAAATTATACATATGATGATTGTAGTCAAATGGGTAAAGCGAATTCACTTTTACTATTAGACTGTTCTCCGTTTTTTTCTTCTGGTTCACAGTTATTTAAAAATGACGATAGTGGAAAATGTAAGAATAAAAAATCATTGAATGTTGGTGAATACTTAAAAATTTACTTATACAATTTTAATCGTTACAGATACAATGTAGAAATTAACAATAAATTTATTGATGTAGCTTACGGGGAGTCAAGTTTTTTCACAAATTTTGATAATGCTCAGGAAGCCGAAGAAAATGAAGACGCTGAAGATAAACCAATTCAACCTGTCGCTGCATCAAAAACTCAAATTGAAGAAGATAAAAAAAAGGAAATCATCCAGAAGATTGTTCAAATGGCCAAAGCTAAAAGCCAACTAGATGAATTTATTACAAAAGTTAAAAATTCAACTGTACCCGACAGCAAACAACTAGACATTAAAAAAGCTAAGATCAATGAAAACATGATAGCTTTAGGCCTTTTGCCCATTGATGATAATATTTCTGAAAAATTTAAATCACTTAATGAAAAAGATCAAAACAAGTATAAATCTGACTTTGAAAAAGCCAACAAGCTTCAAATGTCATATAATGAATTTCAGCTATTAAGCTACACGATACAAGCTACGATTTTACCTATCCAAATTAAAAGTTATGACAAATTCAGCCTTTCAGTGGTTCTAAAAGATGCTAAATCTGGAAATGAAATCAACAGCCAGGACTATATTTATCTGATTAGAGGAGGTATTAAAATAGATCAATCTTTTGGTATCAACCTACACGAAATTAAAGATAAGCAGTTTTCATTAAGACCATTCATGGCAAATGATACTGTCTTTGCACAAAAGCCGAATGGAGAAAGATTACAAGTGAATCTAGGAAATGGCATAACGAAAGACAGCATAGCAAGTATAAAACCAGAAGTAAGAAATGAAATATTAGCGGCTGACACTACAAATTTTCAAACAATAGGATTAACAACACTAACACATTTTTATTACAGAGTGTCTGGCTGTATTGGTATTGGCCCAGAAGTAGGTATCTCAGCAGATATATATCCTAAAACTGAATCACGATATTTATTAGGAGCTGGATTATTATTCATGGATGGACGGTACAGAATATCACTTGATGTTGGTTATGCTTTTGGAAGGTACAAAGATTTTAGTGCAGGACAGGAAATTGGTACAGTTTTAAAAGGACAAGGTGTCACACCTGCACTTATCGATAAATTTGCAAGTAAGTTATATTTTGGCATCAGTTATAATGTCCCCATAAATGCAGGGAACAACTCAATACAGGAAGCTAAACTTTAATTTTCAAATTATGATAAAAACTGAATATCTGCAAGAACTTGTAATCGCAAATACTCAACGAAGAAACGGAGTAAATAATAGTTCTAGTGATGTCAAGAAAATTCAATCTTGGCTAACTTTATATGAGCATAGCAATCCAGGTGCTGGCACTGCTACTATGATTGACGGTGACTTTGGACCAGCTACACAATTGGCTGTAAGAAACTATCAATCTGCAATAGAAAAAAGTCGAACAGGCATCGTGAGTCAACGATTGTTTAGAATTATGACTAATCCTTTAGATATGGCTTTTTCAACAACTGGTGGTGCCGTCATCTTGAGAGATAGGATAAAAGCTATAGCCATGAATCATTTATTGCAGCAACCAAGGGAGCTAGTCATTAATGGTGTTCCAAACTTGGGTCCTTGGGTAAGAAGTTATATGGATGGAATAGATGGTGCATTGCAATTTTGGTGCGTAGGATTTGTACTCACCATTATTGATCAAGCATTGTCAGAATTAGGAGGAGACTTTACTGATTATATGCCATTGACTAAGGCTTGCGATGTTTTAGGAGAGCATGCGCAGACTATAGGTTCTTTTGTTAATAATTATCATTGGAGGATGGACTCTTCTTTAGTCCAACCAGGAGATCTGTTTATGAAGAGAAGGGTTATGGGAGATTGGACGCACATGGGGATTATAACTAGTGTCCATGATGAAGTAATCCAGACCATAGAAGGTAATACAAATGACAATGGCACCCGAGATGGAATTGGAATCTTCCACAGAATTAGAAATTATCATAATTCAAAGTTAGATGTATTTTCTATCCAGCAGATGGTTGATGACTTCACACCGTTGGGCTAACTGCCCTGAAAGAAATCTTGATTAGACTCCAATCAACTTATGACTAATATTAAAAATGACAGCCGCTCACGGAGCTGCCAATAGCTATTTGTAATAAAACTTATTACACCCCAAAGATATGATTCTCCGACGATATTCAGATATTGAGGAGATGTTGGATAAGATTGTTAAGCTATGTGAATCTGGACGCTTTGAAGAAGCGATGGAAGCTATTGGCTTAGCTATAACTGAGGATTAGGCAAATAGTGAGGTCTACAGGATAAAAGGTCAGCTGGAGTTCGATAAACAAGAACATGTTCCTGCTATCAATAGTCTCATAGAAAGTTTGCGTTTGGATTCAATAAATCAATCAGCTCTAATTCTAATAGGAAACATATATGCTCAACACAAAGACGACTTCGAAACGGCTATGACATACTTTTCCAAAAGTGTTGCAGCTAAACACAGACAACTATGTAGGACTAAATAACATCGCTGGTATTATCGCAAAGCAAGGCGAATATGATAAAGCAACAAAATACTTTGAAAGGCACTTGAAGTAAAACCTGGATACCCACATTCTTTATTAAGATTGACTCAATCTAGATTTTATCTAGGTGAACATAAGAAAAGTGTTGAAATATGTAATCAAGCTATGCTTTCTATTGATGATAGGTCTAAAGAAGAACATGCTGCTGTTTACGATATGTCTCTTAATCTAGCAATAGATGCTTCGAAGAGTTATGCCCAATCTATTGATACTTCCCTGCTATATCAAGATCTTTTAAATAAGCTTAAAGAACAAACAGGCAAAGACAATGAAATAATAGAAGATCCAACTATTAGTGCTAATGACCGCCAGCATGAGCACGGGCGGGAATAGAAAGTATGGGTATTATCAAACACCGATTGGAAAAAAACGAACATCCCTGCCCTCAGAATTAGCACACGAGATAGTCAGCAACATGATCGCTGATATATCTATTCAGCTTAATATCGAGGACCTAAGTGTCATCAATGAAGACATCGAGACGATACAGGAACCAAAGCGTAAAATAGTAGCGAAACTAAACAGAGATCTAGAAAAAGTAGAACTAAGACTGACCCGCATTCAAGAAGATTACATGGATCGTTCAATCGAAGCTGTGACCTATAAGCACCTGCGACAGAAACTGACACAAGAGAAGATAACACTTAAGACAAAAATTAAAAGTGAAGAAAATCTATTAGGACTAGCCCCTACTCTAGATTTAGAAAGCTTGTCTCAAGTCGTCCAGCTACCTAAAATGTACCACGACTCCACGAATAAAATGACGACTAAATTACTGAAATGTATATTCCTAGAGTACTTCACCATTGATAGAGAAAAAAGGAGAGTTCGAACCGATCGAATCAATTCCATACTAGCTTATAATGACTGTAAATCAGCTCATTACGAAGTGCTAAAAAATAAAAAAAGGACCGATTTTGCAATCAGTCCTCTGATGGGTGGAAGATGGGATTCGAACCCACGACCCTCGGTACCACAAACCGATGCTCTAACCAACTGAGCT
>Ga0114956_1001486_pt1 | contig 18407 bp, 20 predicted proteins | sample MaitaG_FD_87304 | JGI IMG/M metagenome (GOLD analysis project Ga0114956, IMG submission 87304) | Marine algal microbial communities from Maine, USA - Maine_Asex2 metaG | ecosystem: Host-associated > Algae > Red algae > Unclassified | place: Maine, USA | collected 2015-01-05 | reverse complement strand
CTATCGCCAGAGGCGGTGGCCGCTGTTGCCAAGATGTGCGCCATCAGCCAGTTCGGCTCGACTCGCTCGGTTAATGCTGGTGTGGCCTCTGGAATTGCCATGTATGCGTGGTTAATCGAGCATGTACACGGCTGGTCCCAGTAGCTGACCTAGCGGCCTGCGATCTGCACGTCGCGCACTCGATAGCCCGTACCGAGATCAAATGAAGATACCTCATCTACAGTGACGACATACCAAATGTTGTCTGCAGACGGTCCGAGTAGTCGCACGGTGTCGCGACTAGTTGGTGAGTCACAGAGTTGATCGGCTCCTGGAATGCCACGGGCGCACGAGTCGAAGTACGGCACGTTGCGCTCGAGCGCCCACGACAGCAACGCATCATCGACCGAAGATTCAAGGGTCAAGTCAGCGCTGGCGGGCGGAAGCGGCGCGACGGTCTCCGGGGCAGGGGCAAGATTGAGCTGGAGGGGTTCTTCCGCCGTCGGTCCGGGTGGCGTGACCAGGGTTGGACGCTGCGGGGCAGCGCAACTCGAGGCGAGTAGCACGCCAAGACAGGCGAGAACACCAATCACTCGTGGCGCTCTCTCGCTCGACAAGGGCGCTCGGAGTACATGAAATATATTGAAAAGCATGTAAAGCTTCAATCTTGCTGAGTTCGCTAGGTTTCGGTGTGAGATGATGATTCGGTCGGCCCGTCGAGCAGCTCATGGAGTGGGGCCATGCCGGGAATTTTGCGAAACTGGTGGGTGCACACCCACACCCCGGCCCCAACGGCGGCGATGCCGAGTGGCCAGTTCGTAACGAAGCGCAGGGCGATAAAGCCTTCGACCGAGCTGCGTCGAAAGAGCCAAATGTCGACAAGGCCGGCGACACATAAGTAGAGCGCTGCGATCGCGCTAAGCAAGGCCATAGTGCGAGTCCAACGTGGGTGGCGGCGAAGTGCGGGTGCAACCCCCAGAAGCTGGCCGACGAAACGGTCGGCGAGGGGTCGGCCCAGTGCTATCGAAACTGCTAACGCAACCGCAAGTGCGAACTTACTTGCAATGCCAAGCCCGAAGTACCAGCCCTCACTGTCGGTGGCGACTCCTACCACGCCTCGCAGGACGACGGCGCCGGTCACGAGGGGCATCAGGCGTCCTATATCTACTCCGCGGCGGCGACGACGAAAGCCCACAAGGACTGCTACGGCGGTGGCAGCCACGATCGCGAGCCGAAGACCGCCGAACCGATTGGCGACAAGAAACGCCGCGATCGGCGCCAAGCTCGCGGCAAAGTCGCCGTTCTGAACGCCACGAGGGCCGGGCTGTGGCTCTTGAATTACCATCTTCGCGAGGTGCTCGTGGTGCAGATCATGCAGAGCAGCACCGTAGGGCTCTGCTCGCGCTGCGCCACTCTTTGGCTCCTTTTCTTGCGCTTCCTTGCCGCAACCGCCCGAATATGACCGAGCCGAGGGTGCGGTTGCAACACAACCGCAACACAAACATGTCGCGACACGGACAGGTGTAACACAGCGGGCACCGGCGCACATGCCCGGAATACCAACGATCGCGGCTGCTCGGCGTCTCTGGGCCAGTTCCCAGTTGCAACATTGCCATCACATCGCACATCGAGCCCGTTGGCTGAATTCGTTGATATTGCAACGAATTCCTTCTGCTTCGTTGCGATGTTGCGACAAGAGCCCCCAGATGCTTTTCAGGGGCTGGGCACCTTGTTAGGGTCTCTCGAGTCGGCACCGCTGCGTTCGTGTTCCCCTGGATTCTCCTCTGGGATACGACGCAAAGGATTCGGCAACCGGGAAATCCCCGGAATGCACCACGCAAGTGGTTGCGTCGGTAAAGGTAGGAAAAGGAAGTTTCCGTGGAAGCAACCAAGAAGACCTCAGCAACGAGGGCTGCGCTCCTCGTAGTTGCGGCAATCTCAATGCTGCTTTCAGGACTATTCGTAGCGACGGCATCGCGTTCAGACGCGTCGCCGCCGCCAGCTTGTCCTGATGGCTTCACACTCACCGCTGATCAAAAGAATTGCTTCCAAAGAGCAGTTGTTTCCAGCGCTGACAACCCCAACAGCTGTGCAGAGGGTCTTATCACCCCTGACGGTAGCAAGTGCTACATCGCAGCTCGATTGATCCCCCAAGAAGGCACGACTGATTGCCCTAAGGGCTTTTCACCTGACGACTCGCTCGGCGGCATTTGCGCCAAGTTCGAGCCAGCCGATCAGAAAGACCCCGGCTGCCCTGAAGGCTCACGTGGCGTCAAGGACGGCTGCTACATCCGTGTAGCGAAGGGCCCTCGTGGCACCCTCGTTTGCAACGGTGACGGCACCCTCAATGGCGACATCTGTGTCGTCGAAGGTAACCCTCCAACCCGTGGAACGGGTACATGTCCAGTAGCAGCGGACATCGTTCAGAGCGGTTGCTACCGTCTCGTGTCGAAGTCGGCTACAACTCCTTGTGTCTCGCCTTACACCGCTGGCTTTGCTGGTACCTGTAAGCGCTCGAACCCCAACGCTGTTGGTACCCAGGCGAAGCTTGACTTCACATGCCCAGTTGTTTCTGGCACCGGTACCTTCGACGATGACGACGGCGACGGCGACGGCACTGGCGCAAGCATGACCATGGTTGACGCTCAGAGCAAGATTGAGTCTTGCTTCTACGTCGCTCCAACTGACGGTGGCGACTGCCCAGCTAACAGCGAAGCAGTTGCTGGCGAGTGCCGTGTAGCGGTAACTCTGATCCTCGGTGACCTCCAGTGTGAGACCGGCTTCGGTCTTATCGGTAGCAAGTGCATCGCTCAGAGCAGCGCTGACGTTCCAGCAGCTGTCTGCCCAACCGGCTCGTTCGAAGACGCTGATGGCGTCTGCCGCAAGCCAGTTGCTAACGCAGCAGGTGCTTTCTTCTGCAAGGACGCAGCTGCTGCCCTCAACGGCAAGAGCTGTGTAACCACTGCACCATTCACTGTTGACTTCGCTGATGACGCATACGTATGCGCCAAGGGTGACCGCGCCGTAATTGGCGAACAAGTCCTTTGTTTCCTCGGCGATGCTGACAAGAACGTGACCGAAGGCCCGAGCTGCCTACAGGGTGTCCTCTCAACGGACAACCAGTACTGCGTCGTGCCTCGCATCGATACCGCACCAGCTGCGGCAATCGCTGCGGCTCCGGTCCCGAGCTTCACTGGCTGACCGACGCAGCCTGAACAACGTACCTAACCGTACGAAAAGCAGAAGCCGCCGGCCTTCGGGTCGGCGGCTTCCGCCGTTTTCGGGCAACGTGCCCCTGCTACGTTCGAGGCCGGGAGCACACTTACCGAACGGGCCGGCATCTGCGGCCTGATAGCGCCGGAAGCGGCGTCTTATCACGCACAGTTACCGAACGGGCCGGTATCTGCGGCCTGATAGCGCCGGAAGCGGCGTCTTATCACGCACAGTTACCGAACGGGCCGGTATCTGCGGCCTGATAGCGCCGGAAGCGGCTTCTTATCACGCACAGTTACCGAAACGACCGGTATCTTCGGCCTGAGCACGATCGAGGCCTTGATCATCGAGGGTTCACGGATCTCAACGATCCGGTCCTCGGTGCGCGTTGGTGTGCGGTTCGGTACTCGATTCGGGGCGCTCGACCGCAGCTCGAGACCCAGCCTCACCCTCAGCCTTGCACCTGCGCCGGATCTCATAGAAAAGCCGACACGTTCACAGACCCGTATCTAACTCGGCCTGAGCACGCGGCAAGAAGACAGCGCCGAAAGTAGCCTGTCGGCCGAGAGGCGAGCAACGACGATGACCATTGCAATGGCGTCTCACGCGGCCGTAGTTCCGCCGCTGCCGACCACCGTTGATTCTTATCTTCGGGTCGCTCGGCTATAGCGGCTCGTGAGCTGGGCGCTGGGAACCACGTTGAGCTCCGAGCTAGCTCCCAGGTGCGGGCGTGTTTGCTGTGTGAACTTGTGCGCTTCTACGCCGAAGCAGCAGGGGTGTGTTGGCGTTCGATCTTTACGTTGGTCGCGGCCAATGTCGAATACGGCACCAGCGAAGTCGATTCGCCATCGTCGAGTTCGACTGCGGTGGCATGGAGCGCCACGATGGTGCCCGATGTCGTCGGGGTTGTGATGTTGTCGCCTGCACTCATTAGGCGACGCAGCGCACGCCCAGATGCAATCTCGGTTGCGATCGGGCGGCTACCAAAGCCGACGACCATCGCAAAGGCCGCAGCGAGGCCGAAAACGCACGCTGCAACAACGATATTGATGACTGTTGTATCGATTCCGAGCTGCGAAGCAGCCAGGATCGCGGCGAATGCCGTCACCACGCTCTTGATAATGGTTGGGAGCTTCTCGCCGAAGCGGCCCATCGACCGTCCGAGTGACTGGCGGGCGGCAGTGCTCACGATTGTGCCGGCGACCCCGCCAAGGATCACCACGATCAATGCCGAGAGCGCTCGGGGGAGATATTCGATTGTGTCGTCACGGAGCTTCTCGAGTGAATCGGGCTGCACGAACCCGAGAGCGACGAGCAGGCCCACCACCAGAATCAACGAGAAGGCCAAACTCGCAACCGCAGCAGCCAGCTGTGCGCTGCGACCGCCCCGATTCTCCATTCTTATTCGCAGGACACGTGACACGGTCGTTGCAAGCAAAAAACCTGCACCGATCGCCACTCCCGCCCAAATCCACTCCACTATTGCTCTCCCTCACCTGAGATAGTCATGACTCGGACTGCCCGGATGGGCAATCCAAAAATCTCGCTCATCAACGACAGATCGGCTCGGGCCCGCAGCCGTTCGTCGATGGGTTTGCGCAGTCGTTCTTCAAGGCGCTCAGGGGGGCTCAGCAGCGTTAAGAGTGGCTGTTCCAGCGAGCCGCCGGTTTCGAGCTCTTCGATGCGCTCGGCGCACCGCTCGCAGCTCGCAAGGTGTTTGTCGAGGCCGTCTTCGTGTCCGTCGAGCCAACGCTGCAGTTTGCGAATGGAAGGGTGAATGACAGCCCTCATGGTTGCCATCCATCGAGCGCATTTGCCAGCTGGCGTCTGGCCCGAAGCAGGCGGGTCTTGATCGTGGGCATTGGCAAGTCGAGCACGTCGCAAAGCTCGCTATAGGTAAGGCCTTCGACTTCTCTCAGGACAACTATTGACCGGCTAACACTGTCAAGCCCTTCGAGGGCCTGTTCGAAGCGCTGAATCGCAATGCGGTCTTGTACTTGCGATTCGACGGAGAAGTGCGACTCACGCTCAGGCAACATGGCGGGGTCACGCAGTTCATCTCGGCGCTTTCGCAATAGTGAGATGGCGGTGTTGTGAGCAATACGCAGTATCCAGTTTCGCAGTGGTGACTCGCCGCGGAACGATGGCAGCGCCTGCCACGCCTTGATAAGTGCGTCTTGGCTGGCGTCTTCGGCGAGGACCGGATCTCGGGTCACCGAGAGTGCGACGCGATACACAGCGTCTGCGTGCTCGCGGATGAGTTCTTCCATCGAAATATCGGCCGATGCCGCAAAAGGCGTGGGCTTTGAGTCCTCAGAGCCGCCGTCGTCGTGCGCGGACTGTGACGAAGCTTTCGACGTCGCGTCTGGGTCCGCGGCGTTGGTTGCATTGCCCCGGTCGGTGACGCTGCGCATCGCATGATGAACGGTTTCGAGCAGTGTCAGGGGAGCCGTCACCCGGGGCAGGTTGATCGCAGGGGTCAGTGCAAGGGCAAATGGGTCGTAGTTCATCACTGCCGTGAACGTATTCACAGGGGTTGGGATGGCGAACATGGTGCACTCGCTAGTGGCGGCGTTAGGTTATTGCTACTTGTCGCGCGACTTTCGGCGCACGACCTGCGTCTGAACATACACACCGCACCGCGTGGAGGAAACACATCATGCAACTACTTGCCGGACAATCTTTCGGCGATCGCCTCGGCGATAGCTTCCAGGAGACCATGGATGGAATCGGAGGCTTCATACCAAGCCTCATCGGAGCCATCCTGATTTTCGTGATTGGTTGGTTCATCGCCAAACTGATCTTCAGGGTTGTCGCTACCGTTCTTCGGAAGGCAAACATTGACCGTCTCGTTGACAAAAGCGGGCTCGGCGGACATCTCGAGCGGGCAGGTTTTGCCGACTCGGGTGTCTTCCTCGCCAAGATCATCTACTGGTTGATCATGCTGATCGTCATCAAGATGACCGTCGAGACGCTGGGCATTACCGCTCTGCAAGAGCTCGTCGACGATCTTGTTGCCTGGATGCCAAAGCTGTTCGTAGCTCTCATCCTGATCTTCGTGACCGGCGCTATCGCTAACTTCGTGAAGGGCGCCATCGGCGGCGCAACTGCATCGCAAAGCTGGGGCAACCTCGCTACGACCGTAGCAACAGCTGGCGTCTGGTTCATTGGTGGCATGGCCGCCCTCGACCAGGTGCAGATTGCTGGCGACATTGTCGACACGCTGTTCAACACCGTGATGGCATCGCTTCTTGGCATCTTGGTCATCAAGTACGGCGTCGGCGGCATCTGGGCCGCCCGTGACCGCTTCTGGCCATCGGTGTACAACAAGGTTGGCAACGTCACCGAAGACACCACTAGCTGAGAAACCTTGAGCTGAGTCCCCACCAATGGCGGTAGGGGCTCAGCTTTCTCGCCGATGTCTCGCCGAGCGAGACGTCGCACACCCCGAAGGTGAGGGTTCCGCCACCCAAGATCCTTCGGCTGTGGGCCATTGGCCCACTGATAGGAGGACAGGTTCCGCCACCTGAAATCCGGATGATGGAGGTCCTTCGGGGCCTCCATCACTCTTTTTGCGCCGACCTTGGGTTGGGCTAACCAGCTATAGGTCGGTGAGACGGGCGAAGCCCTCGGCTGGGCCAGTGCCGAGGATCTCGCCGAACGCCGCAGCCTGCTCAGCAATATCGGCGTGGAACTGGTTGCGTCCGCCATCATCGCCATCATTGGTAATGCCCATGGTCGACTCGAGCTGGCTCAGGTGGCGTTCGAGCGCGGCGATCTTGGTCGGCAGCCACCCGCCGACGTGTTCGACGTGGTTGGGTTCATCGGCTTCGAAGTACCAGAGCTCGTCTGGGCGATGGTGCGCCACGCCCATGTCGGCGAAGAAGTGTGGGTCGCGGGCTGCAACTACTGCGTCGCTAACGAGGAAGCCGGCCGCCCGGTGATCGGGGTGCAGCCGGTAGCGCTTCCATGGGTCATGGGTAATCACGATGTTTGGACGTAGCCGCCGGATCCACTCGGTGAGTGTTCGCACGTTGTCGCGATTTTGCTCGAGCTCGCCATCGACCCAGCCGCAAAAGCCGACCGTGCCGGTAGCGCCAAGCGTGGCGGCCGCGTTGGTCTGTTCTGCTTGGCGGTTCGCGATGAGTTCGCCAAGATCTGCGTCGGGGTTCCAGCTGCCCTTTGAGCCGTCGGTGCAGACCACGATGCTCACTTCGCACCCGTCGCTGGCCCATCGAGCCAGGGTGGCGCCGGCCTGAAGCTCGCTGTCATCTGGGTGAGCTGAGATGGCGAGAACCCTTTGCGGGGTCTCGATGTCTGAGGTAATCGGGCTCACGGGGTTTGCCTTTCGAGGTGTTCGCCAACAAGCCCCGCCGTAAGTCGCGTGCCCTCAGGCAGGTCGAGGTCGGTGGGATGGTCGACGTCCCAACCAAGGCGGGCGTCGTGGGTGATGCGCATGCCTTGGCGATGTCGAACGGCCTCGGCAATATGGAGCGCAAGCGAACCACTGCCGTACTGGAACCGGAAGTCGATGTTGGTAGGGGCCACGAGCACGTTGGTGCCTAAACGGTGCCGGTCGGGCACCAAGGTGACGCCTGGCCAACCGACCAGCTCGTGCAGGCTTGCGGCGAGTGGCAGGTCGCCATGGGCAACCGCGACCGATGTCATGCCTTGGTCGCGCAGCTCGCCAAAGGCTTGTTGTACGGCCTGATTCAAGTCGGTGCCAGGACACCTTATGACGTGAGCCCCGATTCGCTCGGCCCATTGGGCCACCCCGTCGTCGTCGCAGCACACGGCGACATGCACGCCACGCTGAGCCTGCACAACGTGGGTTGCCATCTGCTCGGCAAGCGTGGCCCGCTGATGCGGCTCGAGAGCATCACTCAATCTGACCTTGGCCTCTTCGAACGCTTTCACAGGAATCAAGACAGCGCCCCGGTGCGCAACTGGCGTAGCCATGAACTGTCCACTCTAGGGCGCAGCGCGTGGCGGTCTGGAGCCTATGTCGCCCATAGAGTGGCGCTGATGGACATGGGTGTATGCGTTCTTGGCGGAGGATCGTGGGGGACCACGGTGGCTTCGCTTGCCGCGGGAAACGCACCGACGGTGCTGTGGTGCAGAGACGAGCTCACTGCCGAGAGCATCAACGAACGTCATGTGAACCCTCGCTACCTCGAGGGATACGAGTTGCACCCGAGTCTGACCGCAACCAACGATCTCGCGGCAGCGGTTGGGGGTGCCGATCTGATCGTGGTTGGTGTGCCTTCACAAGGGTTTCGTTCCACACTCGAAGTTGCTGCGCCGCACGTCAGGCCGTCGGTGCCGATTGTGAGTTTGACCAAAGGGCTCGAGCACGGGACTCGGCTACGAATGTCACAGGTCATCACCGACGTGCTTCCCGGACATCGGACCGGAGCGCTGACCGGGCCCAATCTCGCCAAGGAAGTCCTGGCTGGCGGGGCAGCGGCCTCGGTGGTGGCCATGGCCGATCAGGTCGTGGCGACCGCGTTGCAACAGGTTTTCTCGACTGAGCTGTTTCGCGTGTACATCAACGACGACGTCATTGGTTGCGAGCTCGGGGGAGCGCTAAAGAACGTAATCGCACTGGCCTCGGGAATGGCCGATGGCCTCGGCACTGGCGATAACACGAGGGCTGCCGTCATTACGCGAGGGTTGGCCGAGATGAGTCGGCTAGGGGTCGCACTTGGTGGCCGCGCCGAGACGTTTGCTGGCTTGACGGGCATGGGCGATCTCGTTGCAACATGCATCAGCCCGCAGAGTCGGAACCGGTATTTCGGCGAGCAACTTGGCCGCGGCAACACGGTCGAAGAGATCGCCGCTGAGATGGACCAGGTCGCCGAAGGTGTCAAGGCGGCTCCCGTTATCGTGTCGTTGGCTGACGAGGTCGGAGTGCCGGTGCCAATCGCCCGAGAAGTCTTGGGAGTCATCACGGGTGCCCATACGGCCGAACAGGCCTATCGCGGATTGCTCGGCCGGTCGCTCACGACCGAGTCAGAAGCATCGACATGATCAATAAGTTGCTCGACCGTTTGGGCTTTGATCGTTCGGTGCCGGTCAGCGCAATCGACGATTGGGAATTGCCCACAGCGACTCGCACGACGCCTCTGGCGCCGCGAGGTGCGACGGCGACATGTCTGGTCGACGATCGCGGGCGAGTTCAACCAGCCGATGCTCGATTCGCGATCGACTGGACGTTGGCTGCCGGCGCACGATGGGTGTCTTCGATCGCGGCCGAACGCGTCGAGCAGCAGATGGTCGCCCCAGCGGTCGTTGAAACGACGGTGCAGACTCCGTCTGGTCCGGTGGTGCAGCGAGTGGGGGCAGCGGTCGTCGACGGCCAGCCAGTCGCAATCGTTGAGATCGAGAACACGGGCGGCGTAGCGATCGCCGTCGGTCTGGTTGTTCGCCCCGTGACGATCGATGGGCGAGGGTTTGCTGGCAGTGCAAGGGTCGACGCCTCATCGATCTCGGTTGATGGTCGCACTGCGGTGCGATTCGCTCATGCTCCGGCTGCCACCGCAGTGAGTGATGGATCGACCGACCTACTCGCTGCGCTGCCTGATCCCACGCGATCTTCGACAGCTGCGCAGGCAACTTCGAGGGCAGGGGCTGCTCAAGCGTGCGCGGTCTTCCCTCTGCCGCACACTGCGACGTTGCGATTCGTGGTCGAGTTGGCAGGGTCGACGCGGGCGGGCGCTGCGGTGCCGACGCTCGAAGATGTGCAGCGCGGCTGGGCCCGGCATCTCGATGACGGCATGCGAGTGTCGGTGTCGGGCTCCGCGATCGACGACAGACTCTCGGTGGCGGCGCGCTCTGTCTTGACTCAGTGGCCTGCCCCGAGCGACGTACAGGCAACGATCACGGCGCTGGCCGAGGCTGGCTTTGGCATGGACGTGCCGAGACTCTTCGAAGCCGGGGATTTGGATCGGTGTGATGACCAGGTGGGGTTGGTACTTTCGATCGCTCGATGGTGGCAGCTAGCCGGGTCGACTGAGTCTGAACTGGACAAGGTGGCGTTGGCCTCGATCATTGGTCCGGTGGCTCGAGGTGTTCATGAACTGCGATCGTCGGCGACGCTCAATGGCGAACGCTGGGCACTGCCAGCCCTCGTTGCGTTGGCCGATGGGCTCGGAGCGATCGACCAGCCCGATGTAGCCGACGGCCTTGATCAACTCGCCGTTGTAACCCGCCAGGCTGATCGACTTGCCCAGCGTTCGCTCGATCTCAAAGCGCTGCAGCCCGGTTCGGTGGACCCACTGGTGCTTGGTGTCGACCGTTTGCCCGAGGCAGTTCGCACGATTCTCGGCACCCGGGCGTTACTGGTAGACGACGGCGAGTCAAGCGTTGACCTGCTTGTGAACCTGCCGGCGTCGTGGCGCGGCGAGAGCCTCGAAGTTATGAATGTGCCCGTATCTGAGGGTCGCCTGTCATTTGGTGTGCGATGGCATGGTCCGCGACCAGCGCTGCTTTGGCAGATCGATACCGACTCGACTTTGCCATTCGCAATCACGGCCACGAGCATCGACCCAGAGTTTCGATCCAACGAGCCCGAGGGCGAGGTGCTCCTCGCCGATCCTGGGTGGCCCCAGCCATGACGAGCCCAAGAGCAGGGGCTGGCCGTGGGGCGGTGCCCAAGTTGCGCAAAGCGCTCAAGAAGTCCTCGCCGGGTATGGGTCATGAGCGTCAATGCTGGCAAGACGGCAAGGTTCTGGTTGCAGGCGTCGACGAGGTCGGCCGAGGTGCTTGGGCTGGGCCATTGACGGTGGGTGCGGCAGTCATTCCACGCGATCGACGTATCTACAAGGTGCGCGATTCAAAGATGCTGACTGAACCCGAACGCGAGGCGTTGTTCGACCGAGTCACGAACTGGTGCGATGCGTGGGCCGTAGGCCATGCCAGCGAGATCGAGTGCGACGAGATCGGCATGTCGGCAGCTCAAAAGCTGGCGACCAAGCGGGCGCTCGATGCCATTGACGCAGCGACTGGTCTGGCGATCGACCATGTGCTGATCGACGGCAATTGGGACTTTGTGGGCAGTGACGGCGCCCGCACTACGACTCGTATCGTCAAGGGTGATGCGACCTGTCTGTCGATTGCGGCTGCGTCGATTATCGCGAAAGTCACTCGAGATCGGCTGATGCGGTCAATGGCCGACGAGTATCCGCGCTATTGCTTTGAGGACAACAAGGGCTACCCGTGCCCTCGCCATCGCGCAGCACTTGGCGAGGTCGGTCCCTGCGTGGCGCATCGTCATTCGTGGGCGTTTATCGATGCGTTGCCCAACAACGGCGTTGAGCTTCGCCGGCGCCAGCAGTCACTGTTCGAAGCACCCGCTGTCGAAGCGTCATGATGAGTCGCCTGCGGTCTGCACTGAGATCACCGGTGATGACGGCGTGGCTGTTGATCGGCTTCACGGTCGTGCTGTGGCTTTCACGGCTGCGAAACGTCGTGACCGACGACGATCTGACCACGAACGGTCGAGCCGTTCGGGTCGGGGTGGTGGTGCTGTTTGTTGTACTCGCAGTAGTCGCTGCGGTTGGGTTGGGGCGATCAAAGCTGGCCGGCTTATGGGTGCTGATCGTATGGACGGTTGGGTACTGGTTGATTCGAGGAGGCGGCATTCTCGTTGGCGATTGGTCGGTGGGATTCAAGGTTGTTCATACGGTGCTGATGGTTGTTTCGATTGGGCTGGCAACGCTGGCTGCGCTTCGGGTTCGACAGACTGGCCATGGGTGATCGCTCGGGCGTGACGACGCGTTAGCATCGGTTCTCATGGGTCAACCCGTCACCGTTGTTCAAAAGCCATCGTCAGTTGCTGGCGTGGTGCGGTTCGAAATCAATCGATCGATCACGGGCATGGGCCATGAGCGCTATGGCGGTGCTCCGGGTCCTGAATATGACCGCCCGTGTGATGAACTCGCACGGCGCTTGTTTGCCCATAGCGGCGTTGAGACGGTGCATATGAACAGCAACGTGATCACGATCAACATGTCACATGGTGCTGATGAGTCGGCGTTGAGTGACACGATCGGCAGCCTGTTTACTTACTACCACCCGGGCGTCGAAGTGCCAGCCGTTGACGGCGTCGCCTAGAGACTGTCGAAAACTCCTCGCGCTCTAAAATTCCACTTGCGCGCGAGGGAACGCTTGTTCGATAATGGCTGGCATGCGGGCCGGAGCTCAGTCAGTAAACGAACGCGAATCTTCTGACCAGGGGGCAGTGGCGCGTCTGGAGTTGGTGCGACCTGGCCTGCCCGCTGTATCGCGGGTGTCGACCGCTGCGGCGTTAGCGCATGAACGCACGCTTCCGTTGGTTGCCGGGTTGCATGGTGTGATTCCGGCTGGTTGTTTGCAGCGTGGTTCTACAGTTGCCGTTCATGGCCCGGGGGCAACCTCGTTTGGATTGGCGGTCGCAGCCGAGGCGGTTCGTGCCGGATCCTTTCTGGCAGTTGTGGCTCCAGAGTCGTTCAATATGGCCGCGTGTCTTGACTTTGATATTCCTCTCCGTCGAGTGGTGCAGTTCGTACTGCCCACTACCTCCGATGAACGTCGCGAACAGAGCGGCCGAGCTCAACTGCTTGCCGCCATCATCGAAGGATTTGATCTGGTGGCGTTAGTGAACACCGGCCCGGTGCCACATCGCGATCGAGTAACCGCATCGCAGTCTCGTCAGCTCGTTGCTCGCACACGCGAACGCGGAGCGGTTCTGATGCGGTTGGGTGGACCCGCTTGGTCTGATGCGGCCGATCTACGGTTTGATTTAAGCGAGCCGACCTGGCAGGGGATCGGGCGCGGCCACGGCCACCTGCGCTCGCGCGTTCTGGGTGTTCAAGCAGCGGGCCGCCGCTGGCACGGTAAGCGGGGTGAGCTGCACCATCTCTTGCTTCCCGGTGGCGAACAAGGGGTTGGTCCAACCGTCTTGGCTAGAGATCTTGCGGCAGAGGTCGTGGCGGCACAGTTCGCTGGTTCTGACATCGACGAGATGATCGATGCGGTCGAGAGTGCCTCTGGCGACGCAGACGAGCAAGGCCCCGGCGCTGGGTCTAGCGCAGTGGCTTGACCCCTCGATGGCTGAAGGCATCACTGGTCGAATCACCGAGCGCATCACGGTCGTGTCGTGCCGAAGCTGGCCGATTGTGGGTTGTGGTCGTCGCCTTAACGATGACGCGATCGTTGTGGTCGCCAATCGGGTCGTTGCGACATCGTCAGGCGCGGAACAGGCGGGGGTGACGGTTGGGCTTCGTCGCCGTGAGGCTCAGCGCCGAGCGCCCGATGTCGAAGTTTCAGCGCCAGACCCAGCGGGCGAAGCGCGGGCTTTTTCCGCAGTTCTGGGTGCCCTCGATGCCATTACACCCCGAATTGAGATCGAGACGCCCGGTGTTTGCACGTTTCTGACTCGAGGTCCGAGTCGATACTTCGGTGGCGACCACGCGATGAGCGACCGAGTGGCTCAACAGGTAGCCGAAGTGCTCGACGGGGTCACGACCGTTCATGTCGGGACCGCCGACAGTCGATTTGGTGCAATGCAGGCAGCAAAGATCGCCGAAGCTGATGCTGCGCGCGTAATCCCCGCAGGTGCTAGCGCTACGTTTTTGGCCCCGCTTCCGATTCGTTGCTTGGCCAGCGATGTTGCGCCAGGTCCTCTCCGCAGCTCGCTCGACGACTTGGTCGACGTTGTGACTCGGTTGGGGCTGACAACGCTGGGAAGCTTCGGCGAGTTGAGCGTGAACGATGTCAGCGCTCGCTTCGGGGCACTCGGGGTGCAAGCGCACCTGTGGGCAAATGGTCATGATGATCGGCTTGCCTCGCCGACAGATCCTCCGCCTGAGCTCGAGGTGTCGATCGAACTCGACCCACCGCTGGTACGAGTCGATCAGGCCGCGTTCGTGGCTCGCACATTGGCCGATGAGTTCATTCGCAAGCTTCGTAGTCATGGCGCCAGCTGTGCCCGAGTGGCGATCATTGCCGCAACCGAACACGGCGAAGAGCAGGTGCGACTCTGGCGCTCTGACGAAGCGTTCTCGGCTTCAGCGATTGCTGACCGCATGCGCTGGCAGCTTGATGGATGGTTGGCGGGCCCGTTGCAACAACGGCCGACCGGGGGACTCTCGCGGCTCGCGCTGGCCCCCGATGATCTCAGCGTTGCTAATGGCCGCCAGCTTGGGTTTTGGGGTGAGCAGACTGAACTTGGTGAGCGGGCCGCCCGGGCTGTGGCTCGGGTGCAGGGCTTGGCCGGGGCTGGGGTGGCGATGGTCCCTGAGGTGCGCGGCGACCGCTCGCCGGCCGATGTCGTTGCCTTGGTGCCATCTGAGTCGGTTGATCTTGTCGAGCGGGCCAGCGCGGTCGATCGCACGACGCTCACGGCTGCGGCCGGTGATCCGGCTGCCGGGGTTCGCGGCGAACAGGCTCAGCTTCCGTGGCTGGGGCAGCTGCCGGCACCAGCACCCTCGACGGTGCACCGACCCCCTGTAGCGGTCGAGCTCATCGATGTCGACCACCAGCCCATCACCGTCGATGGTCGTGGTGTCATGGCGGGCTCGCCGGCGTGGTTGATTGTCAACGGTCGAGCGCCGCTGTCGATTCGAGGGTGGTCGGGGGTTTGGCTACTCGACGAGCGCTGGTGGCAGCCCGACCAGCACCGGCGAAAGGCCCGTTTACAGATTGAGCTTGACGACGGGCGAGCGCTGGTTATCGCTGCTCGGGCGGGGGCATGGGCGATCGAGGCGACCTATGACTAGCGCACCCCCCACCCAGCGATGAGGGGCTTCTCTTGCTCAGCCGGAGACGTCTGACGCCGATAGAGAAGCATGCACAAAACGCAATGGATCATCGGCTTGTGCCTCGTGGTCGCAGTCGGTCAGCCCTACCCACAGGGTTGTGTGTCTACTGGCTGAGCACCCTTCCCCGAGCGACGTCATAGAGGCGATTTTGTGCATCTTTACGGGCACGATCGGCACCCTCATCGGCTTTGTGGTCAAGCTCAGCGCAGTGCTAGAGCCGATCATCTACAAGGATCAATAGGCGCAGCGTCACAACCTGGCACCATTGCGAGGTGGAGTCCGACGTTGATCTCGATGCGGTTGAGCGCTGGTTTGTGCAGCGTGGCGTGCCGCAGGCGATCTTTCACTACAACGCGTCTGAAGACGTGCTGACCCGCATGGTGCCGTACCTCGTGCTCGTGTTCTTGATGGGAAGCCTGGCAGGGTTTGGCGACAGGTTCACCGGGTGGGCCCAGTTCGGGGTCGCTGCTGGAGCGTTGGCGATCCTGGCAGCTCTTGCACTCATAGTGAATCGCATTCGTGGGCGCAGGCCGTTCGCGTTGCCGAACGACATCGATGTGATTGAGATCGTGGCGTTCTTGCTGGGTGCGCCGTTGATAGCGCTGCTCTTTAGCGATGACCGCGGTTCGCTGTGGTGGAAACTGTTGCTTGTAAATCTCGCGCTGTTGGTCGTTGGCTACCTGGTCACGACATACGGCGCGGTCCCGATGTTTCGGTGGGGCGTGCGCGAGGTCGGCGTGCAGCTGCGCGGCATCGTCGTGCTGCTCGCTCGTGGGCTTCCGCTGCTGTTGCTGTTCGCGACCTTCCTGTTCCTCAATGCTGAGATGTGGCAGGTCGCTCACGACCTAACGCCGCCGCTGTTCGCGTTGGTCATCGTCTTGGTGCTTGTGCCAGCGGTGTTGTTCGTTGCGTTGCGTTCACCAGCCGAGATCGCCAACCTGCATACGTTTCACTCGTGGGGCGAGGTCGATGCGATCTGTCAAACGACCGACGCACCGTTGCCGGTCAGGGCAGTGGCGCCGGACGGCCCGGTCGACGTGGTGCCGCTCGACCGAGGTGAGCGCCGCAATCTGACGTTGTTGATGATCATTGCCCAAGTGGTGCAGATGCTTATGGTCGCTGTGGTCATTGGCGGCTTCTTCGTGGGCTTTGGTCTGCTGAGCGTCCGCGAAGAAACGATCTTGCAGTGGACCGAAATCACCGCTGGCGACTTCGATCCGTTGGCGCGGGTGCGTTTGTTCGGAAGCGACATTGTTGTGACCTGGGAACTGTTTGCAGTCTCGGGGTTCATCGCAGCGATCTCGGCGCTGCAATTCGCGGTGTCGCAAATCAGCGATGAGCTGTATCGCGAGCAGTTCTATGAGTCGCTCGAGGGTGAGATTCGTCAGGTGCTTGCGGTGCGGGCCCGCTACCTCGAACCGCTGGTTGCGTCGATCACCGACTAGCGCTGGCGCGTGCATGGGCGATGACGTATCGTCGCTAGCAACTCTCAGGCTTCAACAGATAGGCGGACATGGCATGAGTGATTTGACCAAAGGTGTGGTCACCGAAGACCACGACCCCAAAGGCGGCTACCGGGTTGAGGTCTCCTTGCCGGCTCAACGCGACAAAAAGATCTGGTGCGACGTTGCGACATTTTATGCATCGGCCAAGGGTGGAGCATGCTTCTTGCCCGAAACGGGAGACGAGGTGCTGGTGGCGTACCTCGACGGCGACGAGAGTCAAGCGATCGTCGTTGGGTCACTGTTCACGCAGCGGACGCCACCACCGGCCCAGTTGCATCGAGATGGCAGGTCCCACGCCCGCGGGTTCCAGACCAGCAGCGGTGCAATGATCAGCTTCGACGATGAGGCTCAGACTGTCGTTGTCTCGATGGGCGCTGCCGCGATTGCGCTGACGCCCACAGGCGCGACGGTTAGCGATGAGGCTGGCAACTCGATCCAACTGGACAATGTCGGCGGTCGCATCGTCAGTAACGGTGATTTCACGTTGGAGGCGGCGGGATCGATCACGATCGAGGCTGGGGCTGACCTGGCGGCTGAGGCTGGCAAGGGTGTCGAGATCAAGGCAGATGACGACGTCGGCATTGAGGCCGGCAAGAACGTCGGCATCGAAGCCGACAACGATGTTGGTTTCGAAGCTGGCAAGGGCGTCTCGGTGAGCGCTGCTAGCGATATCGGCTTCAACGCTGGCGCGAACTTTGGCGTCGCGGCGGCACAAGATGTCGGCATCGATGCCGGGATAGACGCGAAGATCAAGGCGGGGGCGCGGGCCGAGCTCGAAGGGCAAGCTGGGGCGACGGTCGAGGGTGGTTCAAATGCCACGCTGCGGGGTGGCGCTGTGACCACGGTTGCCGGTGCGATTGTGCAGATCAACTGACATGGCGATCGCAGCAACTCGAACATCACAGCAGGCGTGTCCACTGGTGACGACTACCTTTGCCGGTCCCAGGAACCATATTGGTGGTCCGGTTGTCGGTGGCGATCCGACTGTCTTGATTGGTGATCTGCCCGCAGCTCGTGTGGGTGATCTGTGCAGCTGCGTGGGTCCGTACCCGGCGATCGCTACCGGGTCAGCGACCGTGCTCATCGGGGGCATGCCAGCGGCGCGTGTTGGTGATACAACGAGTCATGGTGGAGTGATTATGGGTGGTGTGTCCACGGTGTTGATTGGGGACTGACGCCAGCGGCACTGACGCGGGTTGCGCTTTCTCGTTGGCGAACGTATGTTCGTGGAATGGGTTGGAGGAATCCGCCGGTGCCGTGGGGCGAGTTGGAGCGTCGGCTTTCTGGGCGCGCCCCCTCAGGCAAGCCCGACCCCTGGGCGCCCGGCGATGGCAGCGATTCGCCTGCGTGGTCGCGCAAGCGTCACGCCTATGTTGCGCCAACGATCGAGGCCGGGCCAACGGTCACGCCGTACGCCGAGTTGCATTGCCACTCTAATTTCAGTTTCTCACACGGCGCTTCTGATCCTGAAGAACTGGTGCAAGAGGCGGTACGCCTTGGTCTGAGCGCATTGGCGTTGACCGATCGCAATGGCCTGTACGGCGTCGTGCGGTTCGCCGAAGCCGCTCGTGCTCACGGCATCGCCACGGTGTTCGGGGCCGAGCTGACTATCACCGAGCCCGACCAGCGCGAATCCGATCTCCGCGAATCGGATCTGGTCGTGCTGGCTCGAGGCCCCGACGGGTACGCCTTGCTGGCCCGAGCCATCAGCGAATCCCAACTGGCCGGAAGTAAAGGCCAACCCAAAATCACGCTCGCGGAGCTCGCGGCTCTGTGCGGCGGGTCGGTCTGTTCTGCAGGCCGAGGTGATGGGGCGGCTCTGTGCGGCGGGTCGGTCTGTTCTGCAGGCCGAGGTGATGGGGCGGCTCCGTGCAACGGGTCGGTCTGTTCTGCAGGCCGAGGTGATGGG
>Ga0114956_1001485_pt1 | contig 18412 bp, 7 predicted proteins | sample MaitaG_FD_87304 | JGI IMG/M metagenome (GOLD analysis project Ga0114956, IMG submission 87304) | Marine algal microbial communities from Maine, USA - Maine_Asex2 metaG | ecosystem: Host-associated > Algae > Red algae > Unclassified | place: Maine, USA | collected 2015-01-05 | reverse complement strand
GATGCTAATCCTTCCATTGACAATTTGATCAATCTTTGATTGATCTCCTTTTGCTTCGAGAATTCACTAATCAATTGACCATTGACATTGTATATGCTTATCAGTAGTTGATCTTCAAACTCAGTAACTGACTTAGGTAATTCAATTGTAACAATGTCTAAAACTGGGTTGGGATGCAAAGACAGACTCATTGATTGGGATCTTTCCATTGCGATAACTTTTGATACCACTTGAAGCCTTCCACTTTCTTCTTTTTCAATCAACCGATAATAAGCCACCGAGCCAGAAAATTCTCCATCGACGAATTCATAATTTTGAGTTGAACTGGATTCACCCGCGCAGTCTAGTTCGGCAATTGGATAAAAGTCACGGCCATTTTCCGAGCGTTCTAAAATGAAGGCTGCACAGTTGTTTTCTGAAGCGGTTGACCAAGAGAGGTAATTCTCCGTAGCACGAGCTAAGCCTGAGAAATTGAGCAATTCGATGTTTACGGTTCCGCAAGTGACCATAGAACTTTCCGCAAGGAAGTTACAAGTTGCATCATCATTCAATACCAGTGTATAAGCATATGGGGAATTAAACGGGAGACCGCTAATCGTATGCGTCCCTGTTGCTGGGAGCGCCGTTTCAGTACCCGTTAATTGGTTCGTCAAAGTAATTCCTGAGCCCTCAGATATAAAACTGAAGATGAGATCGTAAGAATTCTCAAGACAGTCTGCTTCATATATTACTATTAGATCTTCACAAATACAATCTAAATTTTCACTAGAGTTGGGATCACATAATGCACAAGGCGGACAATCGCCCTTAATTGTTTTACAGAGAGTTTCTTCACAGAAGATGCCAGTAGGCGAAGTAGTATAAATATCAAGACAGATTTCATAATCGATTTCAGGATTCAATATATAAACGGGCTCCCAAATCATCGTGTTACTCTCATAATCCAAGGAAAGACTCTCATAAAGTCCCTGACTCTCGTCGCTCGGAAAAAGATTCCACTCGACAATTGCAAACTCTGGCTCTTCTAATGAGGAAGTTAATTCGAATTTTATTTGACCCTCTGTTGATGAGTCGGACAACTCCCAGGTTTCGTACAAGGGATGAACGTTTTCAACCGTCAAGCAAGTTTGTGATTCGCAAAGATTGAAAAAAGAAGAGGGGTCTGAAACAAATGATACACAAACATCGAAAATCCCGCAATCCACATCTATATGGTCAAAATAACCGTAGCCCGTCTCCTCATAGCTTTGTATCACATCTGTTTCGAACGAAGAACCCGCTTCTTCATTGATGGTCCAGGTGTAGGTTCCTGGGTAGGCTGGTTGGTTTAGATCGATATGACCTTCCCAAGTTTCATAAAGATTTACCGAACAAGGATAATTGATGAAGTAGCAATCATAGTAATTACAAGGCCCTGCATAATTCACGCAAACTTTGTAGCTGGAAGAATCATCGTAGGAAAGAAAAAGCGTATCATCAACTCCAGCAGATTGGTTGTTAATCGTCCAATAGTGCTTGTCCGATTCCTCATTACTATGGGTAAACAAGAACTGTCCATTTTCATAATAATCAAATATTTCAATCGGGCAATATTGCTGAAAAGACTCACATTCTATTTCAGCACAATTTTCTGTGACAGCAGAAAGACATATCTCATAAAGAGTGGTGTCATAGCCTGGCAAAAGGAATAATTGAAATTCTTCAAGGCTTATGGAGTCACCATTCACTGTCAACTCAAACTCGTAATCCATATCCTCATTATCTATGTAGTAAGATATAAAAGCGCCATCCGGCAGTCCGTCATAATCCATAAACGGCTCTACATACAAATTCGCACCGCAATCTATTTCGATATTTCGGCAATAAGTATCGGCACAATATTGTTCGTCCCTGATCAAACAAATCCGATAATCACCCAACTCCAAATCAAGGTCGTAACTCGAATCAGTGAGAACGGTGGTATCGCTTGTTGAGTGATTGATCAACCACCAATAATAATCACCAATAGAAGGATCTTCTGAGTGACTGAAGTATACATTACTTATATAATCGTCTGCACTTCCCGCTGGAAATGAAGTGTTGCAGCTACAAATACGATTTACCATAAAATCATAGGTCACAGTTTCCTCAACTCCCGCCTCACTATATTCCATAACAACGCTCAACATCCGAGTGCTACAAATATCTTCTGTTAAAAATATTCCATAGCCTAAGCTTACGCCAACATTCACCGAGCCAAGGGTGCTTGATTCGAGCCCCCATCGGTAATTGACGTTTGCAGCATTGGGACTCTCCACAATTAGATGACTTCCGGTAAATAGAAAATTGGTATTCAATCCTAAATCTGCAGGATCATCGAACCAGTCATTTTCAAAAGATAAGTTGATACATTCGTCAACTTGGCAATTCGGGCCATTAACAGAAATGCAAACTTCGTATTCACCAGACTCTATAAAAATGTAGCTGAAATTTGGATAGGTAGATTTCCTTACTCCATTAATGAACCACTCCGGATCTTCACTATCCAGCTGCCAATCGGCTTCTAGGGAAAAGAAATAGGCGCGCTCTCCGTCAGATTGTGCAGAGAATTCACATTGTGCGAATGCTAAATTCCAGAATGATTGCGATAGAAGAAAAATGAAGAAAAAAGCAAGGCGAATTGCTTGAAAGATTCTGCTAGGAATTTTCATGTTGGATCTTTTTAGAACGTAAAAAATAAACCGACTCTCAGAAGGTTTATATCAAGCATCTCTTCACTCGACGCATTCTACAAGTAATAGAATGAAAGTCATTACAGCCCTCTCCACAACCTAACAACACCTTCAATTCATACAAATATATCAAAATACACTTCTGCATCAACTTATAACTGCTATTTTTCTTTCTCAGTTCGATTTAATAGCTTCGGAGGTTAGAAGCAGGTCAATTTTTTAGTATCTTTTTTCTAATCGATCTATCACCTAATATTCTGAGCAAGTAAACACCAGAATACCAATCGGACGTATCTAGCTTCCAAAGCTGCGATGCATCTGTAACTTTATGGCTATAAATGATTTTTCCAGAAAGATCGAATATCTGCAAAAGGTCGACTTGTCCATTTTCAGCAGGAGACTCAATAGTGAGAATATCGTCAAATGGATTTGGGTAAAGATCAATGGACCATGGGCGAGCCTCCTCATTGAGACCAGTAGAAGTAGAACCTTCGATTCGCTGCCCCGTAAAAATAAAGTCAATATAATGTTGTGTGAGATTCTCTGGCTTAATTTTGATCAACACCAAATCTGATTCAATATTTATAAATTCGCTAAAAACTAGATAGCTTCCTTCTGGGAGATCGTCAAAATAAAAATAGCCAAATTCATCTGCGTAGGTGTAAGCAACCGCATTTCCCTCCGCATCAGTGAGAAAGATCAGCGCTCCCTCTAAATCTTCACCTGCCACTTGATTGCTTATTTGACCTTCAATAAATCCATCGCCAGGAAGCGGTTGTAGCTTTTCTAGCTGGATGGTAATTTCCGAATTGGTATAATCAATGTGCTCTGCTGACTGCCAATCTAGTGCAGCATTAAAATAAGTCGGTGTATGATTTTGATTGAGCGGAGAGTTCTCTTTCGGTACTGCATGAAGGATGTATTCGAAGTCTTTATTTAATTCAGAAAACTCAAATTGAGTTGATTGGGTATGCGAAGTGTCGAGCAGGGAATAAATTTCTTGCTCATCATCGTATTGATACAACCAAACAACAGCCTCCAACAAATCATCGTCTTGCAGATCTCCAGTTGTAACATTTCCATTCAGATTAAAAACCAATGATTCAACAGTGATGCTCCTACAGGCAGTATCAAAACAACTTTCCAGTTCTGTTTCTAACTCCACACAAACTAGATATTCTCCTGCTTCGCTGTAGCTGTGTGTAGCATTTTGCCCCATCGAACTTTCACCATTCCCAAAATCCCAATTAAATACTAAATCTTCAGCCAAAACGCCCAGTGAATGTGCACCGACAAGCAAGGTATTTTCGTCCAATAAATAGTCGAAATAAACACTACAGTTATCACCGCTCGGATCTTCTACCAACACAAAACGACAATGCTCACACTCATTGCCCTCGACATCGATGGCGGTAGCGCAGATTAGCCATTGACCGTAATCACTAAAAACATAATCCACAGCTGATCCAATCAATAAGGAATCATCGATAGCCCATTCAATCTCATAATTCTCGCCGGCATAACCCTCTGCTTCAAAATAGAAATTCAATAGATCGCTTTCGAATTCAATTTCGAATAGACACAATGGATCTTCAATTTCCACTTCGACACATTGAGTATTATTGCAAGTGGGGCTAAAGTAAATAAAGCAGAAACCATAGTTACCAGGAGCCAAATCGGTCAACACATGTGTGTCCCCATTTAAAATTGCTCCCGAACCGTAAGCCCAATACACTTGCAAGTCATTAGTAGGCAAATAATTTGCACTCAAGTATATTGTGCCATTGTCTTCCACCATCACGCTTGGAGTTGTGGGGCAAAAATCGTCAACCAACTGGTCAACAATTTCAATTTCTATGCACTGAGTAAATTGACATCCCGAAACAGTTTCAATTTCAGCACAAATCTCGTACGTTCCTATTTCAGCAATATTTAGTGCAAGACTAGTTTCGTCAGAAACCGAAACTCCATCGATACTCCATTCACTTTGAATCAGCTGCACTGAATTTTCCTGTTGTAAATTGAAGGTGTGCTGGTTTCCATTATCTTCCCAGATAATTTCGAACTCACAGGAAGATTGTGCAAATGCAATTTCCTCAATACTGTGGCAGCCGTTGTTTCCCTGAATTTCTATCGTAATATCGTAAGTTGCCCCAGATTCAAAATAAAACTGAAACGAATTTTCAGTTAAACCTGCTACAGGCGTGAGGTTAAAAGTCCAATCGATGTCTTCTATTACGCCCTCCGAAGTCTCGACAACTTCGACTAATGCTATGTTACCAGTTATCGTATATTCCAAGTAATAGGCACATTCGAATTGAATAAAGATGTTTTCACAATGCAAACTTGAAGCACAGAGGGGATTTTCGTCGTAATATTCTACACAAATGATTTGCGAACCTGTTTGAGGAAAAATGTATTCGATTGTATCAGCATTGCCAATCTCTTCAAAGAAGCCATTCAACCAAACAAACTCTACATCCCCTAAACTGCCAGGAACTTCGGCCCAAAACTCATAAGCAAGTTCTTCACCCTGGTAATTGATCGTTACATCGCAATAATCCATTGGAGCAAAGACCTCATAAGTGACACATGATTCAGCAACACATCCATTTGCATCTTCGGTTTGTGCACATGCTTGGTAAAGCCCGGTTTGATTTGCTGTGTAGGTAGTTTGACTGTTGGGCCAAGGACTTCCATTTATGAACCAGTTGGTTTCTACTAAATTACCAGATGTCATGAAAGACAACTCCACTCCTAAACCCAATTGTTGCACAAAAACATGGACGAAACAATCTTGGGACGCTCCCAGCTCTTCAATCAGATAACTATCGCATTGTTGAAAATTGCAACTTTCAACTCCTTCATAATTAAAACATATTTCGTAGGAGCCGAACTCCTCAAATTCGTGAGAGAACTGATAGCCCCAACCTTCCACTTCTCCGTTTATCGTCCAAGTAGAAAAGCCGGCCTCAAAAGGAAAACTGATAGAATTAGCAGAAAAGTGCATCAGTAAATCGTCCTCTTGGTACGATGAAATGGAAAAATCACAAGCTGAAAACTCCTCAACAACTATCGTTTCGCATCTTTCATATAAGCTGCACGCTATTGATGCACAAACTTCGTACTCACCCATTTCCTGGAAAGAAGTTTCAAAATCAGGTCCAAATCCCACCGATTCTCCATCAATGGTCCATGAAACATTTGAGCCCGATGGTCCAGTAATTTCAAAAGTATTTAAACCCCAAAATTGCCAATGGTTCAACTCAAAATCACAACCCAAGTCAACTATGAAGTATTCGCAAAAACATACTCCAGAACATTCCATTAATTCCGAAGGAAACTCAGCACAAATCCGATAACCGCCATCTTCTTCCATTTCATACTCAACTGAATTTCCGTTGCCAATAAAGTCACCTTCTAAAAACCAATCTGCCGATTCTGTAAATTCGGAATCACTTGCAGAATGAAATGAAAAAACAACAACAACTTCAGACTTTTCAATCTCGATGTACAAATCGCAAGGAGTTTCTACGGGCTCGCCAATAGTTATACACTCTTGAAAATAACAAGTCCCTGCGTGAATCTGTAAACACAGTTCGTAAATACCTTCATCAATAAACTGAGAAGCTTCCCAGTTATTTCCAATTAATTCACCATCGAGTGTCCAAGTAAGCTCGTATGTTTCATCAAATTCTCCTTCCACCTGAAATTCTAAAATTGAGCCGCAAAATTGATAAGAAATTCCTCGGAAACATTCTTCATCTTCTGTATAAATGATTGTTTCGTAAAGGTCGTGTTCGCAGTTGAATTCAGCAAAATACCGAACGTGAACTTCAATTGCGCTCGCCGTCGGAATGATAAAATCTATTTCCGATGCCAATCCCAAATACTCGCCATTTATCCACCATTCAGCTTCTTCCTCATATGGACATCCCAAGCCACTGAAATCTATTTCTAAGTGTAATAAATTCTCATTTATGGTCTGTATTATCTGTGCTTCACCGCATTCAGGTGGACAAGGAAAATTGATTGTCGTGCATGCGAATTTATCACACAACCAAGATTCCATCAATACACATACCTCTTTATTTCCGAAGGGATTTATTAATTCATATTGCAACATATTGTCATAGCTCGGCAACTCCAGATCCTGGCCATCTATGAACCAGTGAAAATATGGGTATTCCTCCCACGGAACGCTCCAGTTGACATATGCAGAAACGGTGATCATAGAACCACTTAGTGAGTGACTAAGTGATACATTATTACAATCGCCATAAATTACTAGATCCTCACAAATTTCTACTTCACAGGATGGACTGACAGAGATACTATCTTCAAAAACGGCACAAACATTATAAATACCCGGACTGACGTGATATTGAACAGAACCGTATGGCATGTCGATCGGACCGACTTCTATGTCATTAATTGCATAAGAAACCGAAGTTTGCGATGTTAAGCTTTGAAAAGAAATATAGTTACCATCAGAAACTTCCACTACGTCAATAGAAAACAAATCACAGCTATTAAAGAAAAAGCAACCTTGAGAAGAGCACTTGTAGGATTCTTCATCTCCATAGGCTTCGTAAAAGACACATATTTTAGTACTGCCACTAACAGAACTTACAGGCAATTCTAAAACTTCACTGTTTCCAGCATCGACGCCGTCAATTTCCCACTGGTAAGTTCCCGCCCAGTCCTGGCTGTGGGTAAAATAGTGAACATCGTCAATTGTGTTTAGATAAACTTCAGGCTGACACAGGAATTGAATTTCCGAACAGACTTCACCAGAGCACCCATAAACGTTATATTGCAAGCAGATCGTGTGTATTTCGTCATCATTGATATTTAAAAAATCAACTGCCGTACGATCGAACGCCCAGTCTCCTTCTTCTCCAATATAAAAATAATTTCCAATTGCTGTAATACCATTTCCATCAAGGTACCATGACAGTTCATAGAAACCAGGTTCAGCATCATAGACCGCTGGAGGATTAACTATCTCGGCGATCCACTCATCATTCACCTCTTGCACTGACAGCTTAAAACTTGGAACTTCGATGTTTGTACATTCGTGGTAAACGCAGGGCTCTGTATCAATGAATGTGCAAACTTCATACGTACCTGCACAAAGGTCGAAATGCATTGATTCTTCGGTAGATTCATAAGTACTTTCATTGCCCAAGCTGTCGTAAACTATCCAAGACCAGCTTTGCTGTCCTAGCAAAACATTTGTCGAAATTTGCGCATAGAATGGACCGGTACTGGCCTCTGTAAATATAGAAAGACAACTACATTCACTTTCAGAAGAAATCTGATAATCAAAAACAATGAAATCTTGAATAACTTCAGAGTAATACGTCACAATCAGTTCTGTGGAAAAATCTTCGCATTCATTCCACCAATTAGAATTAGAATTAAGTATCTCCCAAGAGAAAAAATCAGCTGGGACATCTCCGTCTAATGTAAAATTATCTATCGGGTGGAAAAAGAAATTAAAGTTTGGATATTCTTCGGGAAATTCTTGCCAATTCTCAGAAAACTCTAGCGTGATGCAATTCACTTCTTCTTCTGTACATTGAAAGCCCTGCGAAATACTAGCGCATATCTCGTAAGTACCGGCTGTAAAAAAGACATAGTACAGTCGATCACCCGCTGCCTTTTCTTCACCGTTTATCGACCAAATTGGCTCGGGAAGTGGGACGGTTTCATCGAATACCTGTAGCTCAAATTTATAGGTACGATTTTCGGTATTCGTTGACAAAAGTTCGAACGCACAACTGCCAGCAGACAAGTCTCCCAGTCCAAAAACAGCGATGCAAAAACATAGCGCTATACGTAAGACGATCTTCATCATGTACAATTGTATCTCTTTGAGCATTGACATGCCTAGAGAATTGTCAAAAACAAGATTGAATTTCGATACGGATCTTTATCTCGATTCAACTAATATCAAACATTACATCTTCAAAGTACTTGCATGCCAGTTGATTGCTTCATTGTTGGTAAAGAAGGATCTGATATTGGGAGGGAACCTTCTCCTATTTTACTTCTTCTTAAAGATAACTGGTATGTGCCTATAAAATATTGACAAACGTTGGTTTTTCAACATCCGTCTACATGAAGACAAGGCAATAGTATACAAGGCATACTTTGCCCATTATCGGAGGCGGGATATCAAGACAGATATATTCCTTGTCCCTACGATTGAGTCTGAGATCAAGAAGTGATTCGTGCTTAATTTTTGATAATCTTGTGTACCAAAGTCTCACCTGCTCGGTTGCTGACTTGTAAGTAGTAAATACCTTTCGCAATCTCACTAAGGTCAATCTGTAGGAAATTGCTGAACTCCGTTCCACTATAAACAGATTGACCAATCGAGTTCATGATGACAACTTCCATCTCTTTGTCGGTAAATGGCACCTCCACATTCAGGACGTCGTCGAATGGATTGGGGTGTACGGATAAGACATTGCGATGGCCGAGCTCATCAATGGCAGTACCTACCGATCCACTTACGCCCTCGAATTCGTCGACTGTAAACTCGACATAGTTGTCTGAATCTTCTTCTCCCTCAATGGTCACCATCACAGGGTCGGGCTCTTGATTGAGAATCTCCGTAAACACCCAGTAACTGCCATAGCCGACTTCCTCGAAAAGGAAGTAACCGTTTTCGTCGCTGTATGTATAGGCCACAGGCAGGTCGTTCATGTCGGTTAGTACAACCTCCACGTTCTCCAAACCGCCATCCGTTTTTCCGGCGCCTTCAACTATGTAGCCCTCGATGAATCCTGGTCCACCGGGGTTTGCTCCTGCTACCATCTTTAAAACAATTCCTTGGTCTGTAGCTTGGACTGCCGTAGCATCCATCCAGCTTAATAACTCCTCGAAATAAGTTGGTAGAAATGCTGCATAAAGTGGAGAACTGTCATCCATTTTTGATTTCAAGTAGTAAGTCTTCGCTGGATCCAAATCCTGAAAGTTGAAATAGATGCTGTCTACCCAGAAGCTATCGGCCAAAGCCAAGTAGCCAAGATCCTCTTGAAACTCTATGAGGTAAACGGTGCCAATTACTTGCTGATCTAATGCAGAATTACCGGTAGTTAGCTCACCATAAATGTCGAAAGTTAAATTGCCTCCGACAACGGTAATCGTTTCGCAAAAGGTATTTTCACAATTTTGATTGGCATTGCTGAAGTGAACACAGATATCATAAGTTCCACTCTCAAAAGTATGGCTGACTTCCCATCCAGATGCAGAAATCCCATCTCCGAAACTCCAAGTTGGAATGTTGTTCGTTGGATTGTCGTTGGCGAGATACGCTTGGAAAATGAAATCTCCGTTGTCAGCTGCCGTGTAATCGAAAGCGATCGCACAGGCGAGGCTGTCTTGGCTCTCTTGAACCAATATTTCTACGCATTCAACGCAAACTTGATCTCCATTGATTGCCGATGCGCAGACTTCATAAACACCAGGTTCGAACCAAGTGTATTGAGCCGGATTGTCAGCAATGACAATCGCAGTATCAGAAAAGTACCAGCTGGTAAAAATCGTAGCGTCGTTGTCGATGATTGCTTCGAAGACAAAGTCTTGCCCGTTTTCGCTGTAGTAGTCAATGTTGAAATTACAATCCGAAGTTATTGAATCAATCACGACAGTTACACAATCGCTTACTGTACAATTGACATTGAAATAAGTTACTGTGAGGCAAAAAGTGTGCTCTCCAGGAGCTAAATTTTCTATTACAGGGCTGTAATCGTAACTGATGTTATTCGTTCCGACATGCTCCCAATAAGCTTCCTGCGCATTAATGAGTTGGTAATCTGATGTAAGAAAAACCGAATTGCCCGCCACTTCTGCAAAGGCTTGTACATAGCAGATGGAGTCTTGCCCGTTGTTGGGATCGTCAATCACTATCTCAATACATTCGATGTCGGTACAACCATCGGTGCTTTCGTAAACCACACAGAGGTCGTACAACCCAATTTCAACTTCAAAGCTCCCTTGAATGCCATCGAATATCTCCTCACCATTTACAGACCAAATGAACCAACCTTCTAAATTCAAATTACTCAAAGAGTAGTAGAGCCAGCCTTCTCCCCAATCGTATTCAATCTCCACATCGCAGGAGTTGTTTGTTTCTTGAATCACGAAAGTGACACATGACTCGTCGATGCAGTCGGTATCGTTTCCTGCGGTTACGCATGCGGTGTAAGTATCCGGTTCCAAATCTGGCAACTGCAGATATGGCTCGCTACCAAGCGTGACTCCATCAACTACCCACATCCAATACGAGATATCTGGAGAACCGTTGGTATACAAAACAGTACTATCGGGTGAAACATCTGCAAAGGCTTCGATGTAGCAGTCGTCGTTGTTTGAACCTTGAATAACAAGTGTGGCACATTGAGTATCGGTACAGCCTTGAGCTGATAAGGTCAAGCAAGCTGTAAAGACACCATCTTGTGGATATGTATGAGTTGGATTCGCTATCATCGATTCTACTCCGTCTCCAAATTCCCAAAAGTGGTCGGCTACAACGTTGTTGGAATCAGCCGGCGATAGGAAGTAAAAAGTTGCGGGATCATTTGCGCTGCCGTAGAATTCGAAAGTCGCATCGCATTGAGCGATGGCTGCCGAAGACAGAAATAGACATCCACAAAAAAGTGCAATGAATCTCATCATCGTGTAAGATATTTAAGGTCGTTTGTCCACATCTTCAAAATGAACCTTCAGCCTCTATCTTGATAAAAAAGGCAGACTACGGCTTCTCAATCGCAGAAGTATGTAAACAATTGATTCTAATTCAAAATGGAGATTCTTCTTACCGCTGTACCTTCTTCAGAACGCAAATGCAATAGATAGATCCCTTGGGGAATTCCTGCAATATTCATGCTGATATTGCGATCGCCTTTACTCGGCACTACTTGAAGCAAGTTTTGGCCTTGTGTGCTCATCAAATTAATAGACAAGACTTCTCTTTCTAACCAACTCACCTGCACCTCTGAGCCAATGGCTGGATTTGGATAGGCTTGCAAACTATTGGATAGCATCTGGTCTGTTAAGCCAGCAAATAAAGATTCAAATTCTAAATGAAGATTTTCAGGATTTGCTAGAATAGCTGCTCCTTTTTCATTCAACATCATCACCGCTTCAAAAGTCAAATCGAAGTCGACGATGGTTTGGGTTTTGCCAATCAATACTTCTTCCATTACAAAACCAAGAATTCCGATGATTCCTGTTCCATCGGTCCCAATCTTGTTGGTTCTCGAAATAGCAGCATCAAAACCAGTGGCCGTTTTTTCTGAAAGCGAAATACACATGGACTCGGTTGTGAGAAAGCTGTTCGTAAATTCGAAATGAGAACTTCCTTCTTGAACCAGTGTTTGATCATAGTTGAGGCGGAGTGAAATTCCATACAAATTGGGAACCGCATTGATTCCGTCTCCAATTCTCACTCCAATCCAAACAGAGTCTCCAGCTTCAATCGGGCTTTCATTGAGAACTTCGAAAGAAATTGGCAATTCAGCTGATTCATCCAATGAAGAACCCAATACTGAGTTCTCTTCGTAATTCTGACTGATAGACGCCACGTCGGCAATATTGATGGCTCCGTCGCCATTGCAATCTGCGTGTTTGTAGTCAATGTTTGCAGTTCCGTCTAGCTCCATTCCCCAATCTTGCGACAACTGGCCTACCCATTCAGAAGTAACAGCGTTACGCGGTGGACCAGAAGTTCCGTATCCCAATCCGATAGACAATAGATCGCTTGCATTTGCTTGCCCAGTCATATCTGAATCACCTGGCCAAACACAAGTCGTCAATTCGCACATCAACTCAGGGGCGTACTTTAGGTGCACCTCTCCAATACTCGAGCTTTCATCATAAACCACCATGTAGGTCAAATGATCGGTATCGGAAGCCAAACCGTTCATCATTGAAGCCGTTGGTGTGTATTGTAGTTTCCCTGAATCGTCTAATGCCACTGTGCCGTCTGAGCAGTCCTCAGAAAGCAGCACCGCGTAGTACGAGGTACTCTCGCAATACTGTAGGTTGTCGTTCGCCAAAAGGTCGATTTCGACGGTTTCTCCAGAGAAGAGGTAAACGCTGTCGTTTACGGCAACCTCTTGGGCGCTTACTCGATTCATAGTTCCTCCAACCAGCAATAATGCTAGAAGTAGAACTGTGGGAACCAAGCTCTTATGTTGCAGATTATGAGGGTGCATACGAATCATCTCTTAAAAGGCACTTTTAAAACAAAAGTTACCTGTTACTAATTTCTTACTTCTGTACAACAAATGACAGGACAATTGTTCTCTCTTTCCGAGAACTTAGGCGAGTAGTTCTTTTCAAATTTAACCATCTTTTCGCAATAACGATCTGATTTTCAGCATTATTTCTATTTATAATAGTTATCAAGTAGAAAATATTTCCGAGTCTTTTGTAAAAAGAGAGTCGTTTTTACGCCATTTTTGAAGCCTAGTAGAATTGCTTTTCAGGTCTACTTGCCTGACAATGAAAGAGAACAAGCTCATATCATTGATGAAACAGCTCGACAAGCGTGCTTTAACGCGACTTGACGCCCTCATCAATTCTCCTTATTTCAATAAGAAAGATGCCGTTAGTCGATATTTCGACTTTCTGAGGCAATTTCATCCCAGTTTTGAATTGGCTTGGAAAGACGATGAGCGGGCTTATTCTTTTGTTTTTCCTCAATCGGCATATCGAGAGAAGGAGATCGGCTACCTGATGAGCGACCTTGTTAAGTTGATTGAGCGTTTTTTGATGGTCGAAACCCTAGAGCAAAATCCCTTGATGGGCAAACAGTTCCTCATGGAAATCTATGACAAATGGGATTTGGACAAGGCCTTTAACAAGACCTTGCGCGACAGCCACAAGATTCTGGAAGCCACTCCTTTTCGCGATCATGAGTTTTTCCACCACAGCTTTCAATTATACTCCCGCGAAAACAACCATTTCGATAAGCAGAAGAAGCACAAGATGGACGATAGCCTTCAAAAGGCCATCGACAACTTGGACTTGTATTATGTGTGTTTGAAGTTGAAGTATTGCTGCGAGATGATGAATCGCGAAAACCAGGTGGTAGCGACTTACGACATCAAACTGATGGATGAGCTGATGACTTATTTGGAAAACGACCCAATTGCTGAAGAGCCTGCCATTGCTATCTACTATCACATTCTACTGAGCTTGCGCGACAAAAGCAATGTGGCCTATTACAAGAAAGTTTGTGAACTACTGGAAGCCCATTCGCATCTCTTTAGTTTCGATGAGGCGCGCGGTATGTTTCTCTATGTGATCAATCATTGTGTGGTAAAAATCCACATGGGAGAAAACGAGTTCTTGGGCGACTTGCTTTCGCACTACAAGTTGATTCTGGATAAGGGTTATGTTTTTGACAACGGCTACCTATCGCCTTGGACATTCATGAACATCACCACCGCCGGAATTCGCAACTCGGCCTTCGAGTGGACAGAGCGCTTCATTCGTGATTATCGAAAATTTCTTCATCCACGCTTCGAAGGAAATGCCTACAACTTCAATTTGGCTTACCTTTTCTTCAATCAGAAAAAATACCAAAAAGCGCAAGAATTATTGTTCAAGGTGGAATCGCATGATATTTTCTACACTTGCGAGTCGAAGGAATTGCTGTTGCGTATTTATTACATGACCGAAGAGCTAGAGGCTTTCTTTTCCTTGGCAGAATCTTTTCAAGTTTTCATTCGAAGAAACAAACTGATTCGTTCACAAAAAAAGGATTTGTATTTAAACTTGATCAAGTTTTTACGTCGTCTTTGCAAAATTACGGGCGGCAATAAATCTTCTCTCGAACGACTCAAGACTGATGTTGAAGCAACTCCTCGTGTGAGTAAGAAAGGTTGGCTAATCATGCAGTTGAATGATCGCCTAGGCAATTAATTTATTCAAAAGACAACCCAACAACTGCCCTCCCCTGATGAAACTTTCGACTACCTTGGTAATTGTAGACCAACAAGAACCAACAAACTGGAATTTGAGCCTTGCGCTTTAGACTTGCAGTTTTCGTTTTTCTTCGCAACAGGGTTTGAGCAATTTTCGAACAACGCTATTATTCAACAGATTGCCGATTGAAAATTGCGATTGAAGACTCCACAATGGGGCAAAAAAATAGGGGAACCCTTACGGATTCCCCCTGAACCAAACTCACGCAACGGCCGAAGCCAATGCGCTGTTTTTAAGTTTTTCTAATGACTAGAAGCAATATCCATTCGCTTCAATCATTGCATCTGCTACACGGCGGCGAGCGCCAATTGTATCAAAAGTCTTCAGCTTAGTGAAACGCTTCAAGCCCATTGTCATCATGCGCAATTCATCTCCTTCAGCGAAAGATGCGATGGCATGCTTGCCGTGCAAATTCATCTGCTCTAATGCATCTGAAATATAAACCTTCGCTAGGTCAATTTCACGAGCACAAGCTTCTTCTCCTTTATTTGCCATCAATTTTTCGACCCGCAATAAAACAGACTCAGAAGCAAAGCATAGAATCGCCATATCAGAAATGGCCATCAATACTTCTTGTTGCTCTTCAATTTTGTTCATGAATTTCTGAGCTGCTGATCCAGAAACCATTAAGATGGCTTTCTTAGATTGTTCAATTGCAGCTTTTTCCGCAGCAAATGCACCATCTCCGCTGTCTGCTAAACTAGGCACTGACATCAACTCTCCTGTAATTTTCATAGCAGGGCCCATGATGTCGATTTGACCCTTCATTGAGCGCTTCAAAATCATCCCTACAGACAACAAACGGTTGATCTCGTTGGTACCTTCAAAAATTCGGTTGATGCGAGCATCGCGGTAAGCTCTGGCCACTGGATACTCTTCCGAGAAACCGGTTCCACCATACACTTGCACAGCTTCATCTACACAGTAGTCCAAAGTCTCCGAACCCAACACTTTCAAAAGTGCACATTCTGGAGCATACTCTTCAGCTGCCATCAACTTGGCTTCGTGCTTCGGCATTCCTTCAGCAGACAATTTGTCGACCATATCCTGAATCATTCCAGCTACTCGGTAAGTAGCTGATTCAGTTGCGAAATACAAAGTAGACATCTGAGCCAATTTGTGCTTGATTGCTCCAAAAGAAGAAATCGGCACTTTGAATTGGATGCGTTCATTGGCGTACTGAGTTGCATAATGCGCTGCGGCACGAGCACCTCCCATTACCATCGCACACAACTTGTAACGACCAATATTGAGAACGTTAAAGGCAATCTTGTGGCCTTTTCCTATATCGCCCAAGATGTTCTCCTTTGGTACTTTCACACCTTCGAAAAATACTTGGCGAGTAGAAGAACCCTTGATACCCATCTTGTCTTCCTCAGCTCCGAGGTTGATGTTTTCCAAACCAGCTGGTACGATGAATCCAGTGAACTTATCGCCACCAATTTGTGCAAATACGATGAATAGATCGGCAAAACCCGAGTTGGTGATCCACATCTTCTGTCCTTCGATGATGTAGTGCTCTCCGTCTTCGGTTAGTGTTGCTTTGGTTTTTGCTGAAAGTGCATCTGAACCAGATCCTGGCTCCGTCAAGCAGTAAGCAGCTTTACTTTCGCCCGTGGCCAACTTCGGCAAGTACTCTTTCTTCTGCTCCTCTGTACCGAAGTACAAGATTGGCAATGTTCCAATTCCAGTGTGTGCTGCTACAGCTACACCGAAAGAATGGCTTTCACCCAAACGCTCCGAAAGCAGCGTTTCACTGGTAATCTTGATGCCCATTCCGCCGTACTCCTCTGGCAAGGTGGCTCCCAACAAGCCCAATTCGCCTGCTTCGTTCAACAGACTTTCCATCAAACCTTCCTCCTGCTTATCGATCCTATCGAGAATCGGGTGAATCTTAGCTTTGATGAAGTCGGTGGTCATTGCACCAAACATTCCCTGCTCTTCGGTCAAGTCTTCTGGAGTGAAAACCTTTTCAGATGAGGTTTCCTTCACTAGAAACTCTCCTCCCTTCAGCAAAGTGGTTTCTTTTTCTAATACCTCTGACATACGTTTTGCTCTGTATTTGTTAGTAATATTCTCTTACCCGTAAAATTAAGCGATTATTTGCTAAAAATGAAATATCGCTAGCAGCGAATATTCGCAAATGTCTGCTTGTAGAGTCTTTTCTAACAAAAAGGGATAAAAGACGATAATTCCCCCTATCTAAATGCATGATTATCAAATACAACGTTCGATAATGTATGATCCTTTGATAATAACTGTGTACGATGAAGAAGGTAAATGGGCAGTGAGGCGAGCCGTTAGGCTCTGCTTTTGAAGCATAAAAGCCTGTTCTGGATGATTCCGACTAGAGCTAATCTGTAGTTTGAGCCCTTAGTTAAGTTTCTAAGCAAAACCTTTAATTACACTATTCCTTAGTTAAGTTTTTGGGGGAAATCGTTTTTGACGGCTATCTCTTTCAAAACTTCAATCAGGAATAATCAATGAAATTTGAAAATCCAGCAAGAGTAAAGTGGATTTGAAAAGTTGCTTCGAATCGTTACGCAATCACGTTCACCTCTCGATCGAGCTCAATGCCGAATCGTTCCTTCACAGAGCGCATGATCTCATCAGAAAGCTTTAAGACCTCTTCTCCGGTGGCCCCGCCGTGATTGACCAATACGAGTGCTTGGTTTTTGTAGGTTCCGGTATTGCCAACTCGCTTGCCCTTCCATCCGCATTTTTCGATGAGCCATCCTGAGGGGATTTTCACCATGCTTGGATCGTCGACCGCGTAAGAGGGAACGTTTTCGTAGTTCGTTTCTATCTCCTCTAGCTTAGCCCGTGGGACCACCACGTTTTTAAAGAAGCTACCCGAGTTGCCGATCACTTTGGGGTCGGGTAATTTACTGCGACGAATGTCGGCAACCACTTTGCTGAGGTTGGCTACGGTTTTCTCCAACTGCTCTTCTTCGAACTTCTTACCGATGGCACCGTAGCTCATGTTGAGCTTTGGCTTTTTTGAAAGTCGAATGACCACACTGGCGATGAAGTACTTGTCCTTCAGTTTGTTTTTAAAAATGCTCTGTCGGTAAGCAAACTCACAATCATCCTTATCAAAAATCCTGAAGCCTCCAGACTCCAAATCAATGGCGAGCAGGGAGTCGAATACATCGCAAAGCTCTACGCCGTAAGCTCCGATGTTTTGCATGGGAGCTGCCCCCACCGAACCAGGAATCAAAGTGAGATTTTCAATGCCGCCCCAGTTTCGAGCTACACAATAATCCACCAAATCAACCCATTCTTCTCCGCCCATGCTTTCCACCCAAACATGCTCCTCGTCTTCGTGAATTTTGCGAATGCCCTTAAGATCATTGTTGATGGTGAGCCCTTCGTAATTCGACAATAGCAAGATATTGCTTCCTCCACCCAAAATAAACTTAGGCACTTCTTTCAATTCTGCACTTCGAATAACTGCCAGCAAATCTTCGAATTGACGAACCACTACAAACTTTGAGGTCATGCAATCAATTCCAAAAGTATTGAGTGATTCAAGAGAGACCTTGTTCTTTATTTCAATTTTCATACAAGAGTAATGTCGCCATACAGAAAGGCTAGAAGAATACGAATGCGGATATTAGCGCTAATACGAGGCCGAAGATAGCGGCAAGACAATAGCTAAAGCCAAAAATCAGCATCTTAAAAATGGTTTT
>Ga0114956_1001483_pt1 | contig 18429 bp, 18 predicted proteins | sample MaitaG_FD_87304 | JGI IMG/M metagenome (GOLD analysis project Ga0114956, IMG submission 87304) | Marine algal microbial communities from Maine, USA - Maine_Asex2 metaG | ecosystem: Host-associated > Algae > Red algae > Unclassified | place: Maine, USA | collected 2015-01-05 | reverse complement strand
TCGGCTGATCAAATTCATATGACTCCACTGTATCGAAAGCATCATCAAGCCCAACAGACCTATTGCATGAAACACAGCTATTGCTTTCAAAAAACAGAATCTGGTTATTCTCACAACTACATATAAAGGTTTTCATAGATCATTCAATTTTTAGGCGAAAGCATTGTCTATAATACGTCATTCAGCGTAAGGGTCGGACAAAATAGTTGACGTTAGACACCCAAGTCAATGGTCTCAAAAATAAGGACAGCTACCACTGGAAAACGTGCTCATTAGACCCGGAGTACCGGTCCGGACAGAATTTCAGTGCTGCTGATTATGATTGGTGATAAAGCCTGACACATATCTGAAGATAGTATTGCTGAATTGCCTGCAGCGAACACGTTGCAATACAACGAACGGTTGTTACCGTTTAATCAAACTGACTCGTAGATGGTCGGACTATTCAAGACTACCGGCTCCAGGACCTGAGTACTGAACGCCTGCCATCCTAGATATTTAGTGGTGCCACGTGGCAATGTCTTCACTGCAAAACTTACTCAGATGATCATGCCCACAGGCTCGAGCCATTACCTGCATCATACCGATCGAATTACGATAGAAATTAGTGACCTTCACGGCTGTCGCTTCAATGTCGACTAGCTTGCGTAGTTCTGAATCCTGAGTTGCGATCCCGACTGGACAATTATTCGTGTTGCAGATGCGGGCACCGATGCAACCAGCGGCTTGAATGGACGAATTGGCCAGTGCAATCCCATCAGCCCCTAAGGCCATGGCTTTAACGAATTCGGCTGGTACGCGAAGACCACCGGTAATGATAAGCGTGACGTCACCACTAACCCCGCAATGGTTCAGATGCTGTCTTGCCCGCGCCAGCGCCGGGATCGTTGGTACAGAAACGTTGTCCCGAAAGATCGCTGGGGCCGCACCTGTACCTCCGCCTCGCCCATCAAGGATGATGTAGTCGGCCGATGCCTCAAGCGCAAAGTCGATCGTTTTCTCTATACGGTTCGACGTAATTTTAAAACCAATTGGAATACCATCGGTGAGCTCACGCACACGATCAGCGAACTCACGAAATTCATCCGGCGTAGACAGGTCGGTGAATGCTGGTGGCGACACTGGGTTGGGTTAGAGCAATCCGGCCGCACATTTCTCAGATAGTGAAAAAATGTCTGTTTCCCGGGATTGAGTTTCAGGGTAAATTTGGGTTTCTCACGTTGGCCTGATAAACTACTTTCCCAGTAGACTTCGCGGTACCAATTCCCCAGTTCTTTCCAGCAATAACTCCATGACGAACTACCTCGCGAATCCAATATCCTGACCCGCATTTGACCTCACGGTCACCCCCACCGATATGGCAGAAGCTGGCTTAATTGATAAATTATTATTGGATGAAAAGGCACCTGCAATTACCAATGGCACCGCAAATTCTATGATTGAGATACGCGAATTTACTGATGCACAAGTCAATGGAATACCGGGTGTGTTGATGTTTGATATTGATATGAATATTGATTGGCCACAGATCAGCATGGTTACCATGTTAGGACCAAGCCCGGACTGGTTTGTCGGTGTCTCTGGATTATCACTGTATGAACATGATGCCTGGGCTACAGAGTTGAAGCTTGATCTACCCCTGTACGATGCTGGCACGAAGTCTGACATCACGCCAATCATGGGTGGACCAGACATCATTCCAGCGAATCCTATCGGTCTGGTCGCCTATGATGCGACCACGGGCGTGTATTTAGCCACGGACACACCACAGAACGTTGCACGGCTTACTTTGAAACGAATCGAAATTAACTGAGTGAAAAGTGTTTTTGTTCAGTAAGCGTATTTCTAAGCACCGCACTTCGCGGTGCCGCTGTTCACCTAACCAATAGAATTGGAAAATTACAGCCAATAACGATCGCTGAAATGCGATTGCGTAAACAGAACGTCGTGTATGTTAATGTCATCTTTATTGTATTGAGATAGCAGTTGAATGTGCAACTAAATCCCACCGCTAGCGCAAACAAAATAGTGTTTCCCCGTTTATTGCGTCGCGTCCGTGCATCACTGATTGATTCAGTAATCTATATTCTGGTAGTTGTTCTATGGTGGATAGTATTGCCCTATCTACAGGTTCTGCCCGGAGGAGCAAGAATTGCGTTACCACTTGTGGTATGGCTCATACTGGATTCTGTAATGGTTACAACAACCGGGGGTACGATTGGCCATCACCTGATGAATATAAAAATAGTTGATGCCAGAACGCTTGATTGCATTGGCCTGTTCAGAGCGATGGTCCGTTCTTTTCTTAAGACGATTTTGGGCTGGCTTTCTCTGGTTTTCATACTGGTCACCAAAAAACACCAGGCGGTTCATGATTTGTTGGTTCATTCGACAGTCGTGCTATCCAATCCGGAAAAAGTGCCTGCATCAGAACAAAGGACAGAACAGACACCTGACGAGAACTACACTTATCCAACGATTTGGTATCGCGCTTTAGTAATCATTTTGTATTTATTCGTACTGCTCGTTGCCATTGGTATCGCTGGCCACTTAGTGGCGTCGACCGAATGCATGACAAATTCCAGATGCACTAGCGCTGAGAAATCAATGCAATCAATCTTGGGTATTTTTTATTTGGTAGCGGCGGCTGTGATCTTTGTCTGCGGCTGCCGCGGTCAGCTATCAGGTGCACGCAAACGTCCCGTCAAGAAGTAGGTAATCCATCTACAAAAGAACAAACCGGAGTCGAACAGCGCGACTTGGCGCATTTACGAAATAAGCATCCGACTACAAGCATTATTCAAAATGAAGAGCCTGAAGCTAAGCGAACTCACATACCTGCACAGCATTACCTACCCGCACGCTGTAAGGTGTTGATTCGAGCTATTACATTATCTGTGGGCATCAATGCGTACTATTCCACCTAAATTATACAGTTTTGCGGACAAAAACCGTTTGTGAATGATGAAATTGTATGTAAAATTGTTACTATCGTATTTGCACGTACCAGTGAATTCCCGCAAATTACGCTGACGGTGAATATCAAATCATTGGTTTCTTGAGAGGAAAAATATGAATTTTTTTAGTAAATCGGCTATTGCGCTGACAGTTGGACTCGCTACCGCGACTACAGCGTCTGCCGCAGAGCTTACAATCGCGATCGTTAATAACGGTCATATGATTAATATGCAAAAAGTTGCTGGAGCCTATGCTGCAGAAACCGGAACGGTTCTAAACTGGGTTTCGCTTGAAGAAGGCGTACTTCGTGAGCAGGTAACATCCGATACAGCTACTGGTGGTGGTCAATACGACATTATCAATATAGGTATGCAGGAAGCACCAATCTGGGGTGCTGCTGGCTGGATTGAGCCATTGGAATTTAGCGCTGACTATGACGTTGACGACATTCTTCCAGCAATGCGTGAAGGCCTGTCACACGACGGTACTTTATACGCTGCACCATTCTACGGTGAGTCTTCTATGGTTATGTACCGTAAAGATCTCGCTGATGCTGCTGGTGTAACCATCAAAGACAACGATTCCTGGGAAAACGTTAAGGCGGCTGCTGCAGCTATGCATAAGCCAGACGATGGGGTTTATGGCATATGTTTGCGCGGTAAGCCAGGCTGGGGTGATAATGGTGCGTTTATTGGCACTATTGCAAACTCGTTCGGTGCTGCATGGTTCGATAAAGACTGGAAGCCGCAGCTCGACTCTCCTGAATGGAACGCCGCTGCCAACTTTTACGTTGATCTTCTAAGCACCTACGGCCCTCCGGGCTCTGAAGGTAACTCTTTCAACGAAATCCTCGCACTCTTTAATGAAGGCAAATGTGGTATCTGGATTGATGCAACCATTGCAGCCTCTTTTCTGGAAGTCGACGGTGTTGCGTATGCTCAGTCACCTAATGCTGGCTTCCCGGTAGGTGCAAACTGGCTTTGGGCTTGGGCAATGGCAGTTCCAACAGGAACGCCTAACACTGAAGAAGCCAAGAAGTTTATCGAGTGGGCTACATCTAAAGAGTATGTACAAGCAGTTGCTGACCACCCAGACTTTGGTTGGGCTTCTGTACCAACAGGTCAGCGTGCGTCAACTTATGCTAACCCTGAGTTCCAGAAAGTTGCTAAATTCGCAGCGGCTGAAATGGCGGCTATTGAATCTGCAGCGCCAGGTGCAACTGATCTGAAGCCTTACGTTGGTGTTCAGTTCGTGTCTATCCCGGAATTTCCGGAAATCGGTAACGCGTTTGGTCAGGAAATGTCAGCCGCTCTTTCTGGTGCGAAGTCGGTTGAAGATGCTCTTGCAGCTGCACAATCAGCAGCAGTAGCAATTATGGAAGAAGCGGGCTACTAAGTACGTTTAAGTAAGTACGTTTAAGACTTAACTTAATACGTATAGCCGATAAGGCTCGGTGGATTCACACCGAGCCTTTTTTTACAGCTGGATTTCCTGACCATGCCTTCCAACAGGTTCTGTCAGGAACCAAATTGACACAGCCTCATACAGCTATCACTTTTAAGCAAGACAAAACCCAAAGTACGTAAGGTTTACAAAAAGCTATGGCCAATAGAACACTGCCCCGACTACTACAAACACCAGCCGTTGTGTTGTTGCTGCTTTGGATGCTAGTGCCACTCGGCATGACGCTTTATTTCTCGTTTATTCGATACGTTCTGAACAGCCTGCGCCGACCAGAGTGGACAACGCCGAGCATCAGCAATTGGCGTGGATTTGGTAACTACGAATACGTTCTTAATGCTAAAGATTTTTGGTTTGCTATTCAAAACAGTGTTTTTATTGTCGCCAGCATTCTCGTGCTGACAGTCATTTTGGGCTTGGCGTTTGCCATGCTCGTTAACAGATCATTTCCAGGTCGCGGAATAGTTCGCGTTCTGCTTATCTCTCCGTTTTTTGTTATGCCCGCAGTTAATGCCGTTCTTTGGATCAATATGATCCTCGACCCGGTCCTGGGTCTCAACGGACTTGCGATTGAAGCTATAAACAGTATGGTTAGCGGTCTGAGAGACTTTCCAGTTCTCGGTGCATTTTTCTCGATGTGGCCTAAGATTGAACCCGTATCGTTTCGCGCAACCCAAACTTCAGCCTATGCAGTCATAATGATGGTGACCTGGCAATGGACTCCATTTGCAGTGCTAATTTTCATGACCTCTCTGCAGTCTGAAGATGAAAGCCAGAAAGAGGCAGCCATTCTTGATGGAGCAAACGCCTGGTCGCGTTTTCGTAACTTAACAGTTCCGCACCTTGCAAGACCGATTGCCATCGTTGTAATGATTCAATCGATATTTCACCTTTCGCTCTATGCTGAAATTGAAATCGTTAGTCGAGGCAACGGAAACAAAAACCTGCCGTACCTCATCGGTGAGTTTTCCGCAAACAATATTGGCGCAGCCAGCGCCGCTGGCATCTTCGCCGTGATACTTGCGAACATCGTAGCGATCTTTTTGCTGCGGATGGTTGGCAAGAGCATGATGGACTAGGACACTGATATGGCTGCTGTTGCTCAAAATTCCAGGTTAGGAAACGTGTTATGGCCCACTTTGGCATGGGTGGTCGCACTAATATTCTTTTTTCCAATTTTTTGGCTGATCTTCACCAGTTTCAAAACGGACGCCGATGCTGTTAAGCCCGAGTTCTTGTTCAAGTTCACACCGACCCTGGACAACTATCTCAACATGACAGAAAACTATGACTACTGGCGTTTTGCTATTAACTCAGTGATCACATCGTCATTTGCAACGCTATTCGCTTTGGTAGTAGGTGTACCGGCAGCTTACGCTATGGCTTTCAATCCAAGCCGCCATACCAAAGATATTCTTATGTGGATGCTATCGACGAAAATGTTACCAGCCGCCGCAGTACTTTATCCCATGACATTTTTAACCAAGAATTTTCTTGGTATATTTGACACGCACTTTCTCATCATTTTGGTGCTCTGTCTTATCAATCTACCTATTGTGATATGGATGCTATTCACGTACTTCAAGGAAATACCGAAGGAAATTATTGAAGCAGCGCAAATGGATGGCGTGACTACTTGGGGCGAGATTAAAGACATCCTTGTTCCTCTCGCATGGGGAGGTGTCGCCTCAACGGCGCTTCTGTGTTTTATCTTCTGCTGGAATGAAGCCTATTGGACGGTACGCCTGACGACAACTGAGGCAGCAACGCTTTCTAAGTTAATCGAAGGTAACCGAGCCCCCGAAGGGTTGTTTTTCGGTCGTCTGTCAGCGGTATCAGCAGCAGCGGTTGGACCAATCATCATACTGGGTTGGTTTTGCCAGAAACAGCTGGTTCGTGGTCTGACGTTCGGAGCTGTAAAGTGATTATCGATACCCGTATTGTCCAACACAGGCGTTGGACCACGGCAAAGAAACGAAGCTAGTTTTATGTCGATTATTGAACCCGAAATAGAAACAGTAGATCGAACTTCACGATCTATTCGCTATCTTGAACATGGATGGCCAACGGAATTGTGCCGTTGGCACGCGCATGAGGAGTATGAACTGCACTTGGTCGTTGAGACAAGAGGCAAAGCATTCGTTGGTGACTTCATTGGCGATTTTAAAGCTGGTGATCTTTTTATGACCGGTCCTAACCTGCCCCACAACTGGATAACTGATCAAGTTTGGTCTGAGCCGGTAGAAATAAGAGATATGCTTATTCAGTTCAGCCACGAAAGTGTCGAGAAACTCGCCGACGGGTTCCCTGAATTTTCACAGGTACTACAACTACTGCAGCTTGCCCAATCCGGAATCTTCTTCGAAGGCTTCAACCCAACGTTTGCGCGCGGGCACATGGAATCCATTCGCGACAACCGAGGAGCCGAGCGTATCCTTGCGTTTGTCCGCTTTCTGGTGAGACTAAATGAACACGCTGAAAAGAAAGCGCTGTCAGTTACAAAGTTAATTCAACCCGAAGGTGGCAGCAAGCAGGCTCGCATCGCAGAAGTAGTCGATCATGTGACCAAGAATTATTTTGATGGATTCACAGTTGCGCAGGCTGCAGCTATGGCAAACATGACTGAGATAACGTTTAGCAGAAACTTTCAGGCCGTTACCGGACACAGTTTTATTGATTTCTTAAATCGAATTCGCATTGGTCAAGCCTGCGGGATGCTCTACGCATCCGATGACCAGATCACATCGATTGCGCAAGAATCAGGCTATAAAAATCTTGCCAATTTTAATCGACATTTTCTGAAAGTGAAAGGAATGACACCGTCTGAGTATCGCGACACTGCGCGAAAGGACCTCGCACCAAATAGCGAGACTTATTAAATGGATAGCGTGCAACCCGACCAAATTTTGGCTACCGACTACGATAGAACGATCTGTAAGGTCGGTGTAGTACATTTAGGTTTTGGTGCATTTCATCGCGCGCACCAGGCAGTTTACATTGACGACTATATGGATGCGTCCGGTGATCTGCGCTGGGGTATCGCAGCCGTTAATCTGCGAGGTTCTGAAGCAACACATTTTAAAGCCGCTGAAGATGATATAGAAATTCACGATGGCTATTTTTTGAAAACTTACTCAGCCAAGGGCCAAGTAAGCCTGCGTCGCGTGCGCAGCCATGTTCAGTTCTCCGACTGGAGCGTGGCAAAAGCTGCAAGCGAAGAGCTACTCACTCTGCCATCGGTACACATGGTTTCTATCACCGTAACCGAAAGTGGCTACTACACAGACCCAAATGGTGATTTAAACCTTTCCGATCCTACAATTAAAGCCGAAGTGTCAGCAGAGATTTCTGAAAGCATCTATGCCTACTTGCGCGAAGCACTGGCCAAACGCGTTGCGTCAACAAGCGCACCGTTAACGATAGCGTGTTGCGACAACATCCGCCAGAACGGCAAAATGTTACGCAACAACTTGTTGGCATACCTTAAGGCTTGTAACCAAGCAGAACTTGCAACCTGGGTTGAAAAGAACGTTGCTTTTCCCTGCTCAATGGTTGATCGCATAACCCCGCGTAGCCCTGCTGCGCTTAGTGCCGAACTTTCAGCACTGATTGAAAAACCAGTTGTCTCTCCCATAATGGCAGAAGACTTTTCACAATGGGTATTGCAGTCACATGCAAAAGCTGACATGCCTGATCTTGCTAAAGTAGGTGTGACACTAACAAGCGATGTCGACCCGTATGAAGAAACCAAGATAAGGGTTCTGAATGGCGGTCATACAGCACTAACCTATCTTGCGGCATTGGAAAACGTTGATACGTTTGATGCCGCAATGCGTGTTCCACACCTGTTGGAACACTTCAAAAACTTCGAGAATGAAGAAGTGCTTCCTGCATTGACACTTGACCTGCCCTTTTCAAAATCTGACTACTTGCAGGACATTGTTCTGCGTTTTGGCAACGTCGCTATTGGCGATACCATTGCCAGGATATGTGCAGATGGCATGGCAAAGTTTCCAATCTTTATTCGCCCAACACTTGAGGGCTGTTTGAAGCAAGGTATAATGCCAACTTACTCAATACGCAGTATTGCCAGCTGGTATGTTTTTGCGCTTCATGTTGATGCCGGTAAAATCGGCTTCAATTACCTGGAGCCCAGATGGAAAGATCTCAAAGCAATGTTGGGAACAGAGGCGTTCACCACCGACCGCCATCTCTGGGCCGATTTGCCCGTGACATACCCTGAATTCGCTGATGCTTTACGGCGTGAAATTAACGATATGGAAACTAAATGGCCAGTCTAACCTTACGCGGTGTGCGCAAAAGCTATGGTGACGTTGCAGTTATGCACGGCGTTGATCTCGATATAGTTGATGGCGAGTTCGTTGTCTTTGTCGGTCCGTCAGGTTGCGGCAAGTCCACCTTGTTACGCATGATAGCCGGGCTCGAAGAAATTACAGACGGCACAGTAGCTATTGGTGACACGGTAGTGAATGAGGTTGCGGCATCCAAACGTGGCGTTTCGATGGTGTTCCAAACGTACGCTCTTTATCCTCACATGACGGTTTATAAAAACATGTCATTCGGCCTCAAGCAAATCAAAACGCCTCCGGCCGAAATCGATGAGCGGGTTCGTGCAGCCGCAGAAATTCTGCAAATAACAGACTATCTTGATCGCAGCCCACGCAATCTCTCTGGTGGACAACGACAACGAGTTGCTATTGGTCGCGCCATTGTTCGAAATCCGGAGGTGTTTCTTTTCGACGAACCGCTTTCAAATCTGGATGCTGCTTTGCGAGTGCAAACGCGCCTGGAAATTGCGCGGCTTCATGAACGACTTGAAACTACCATGATCTACGTGACACATGATCAAGTCGAGGCGATGACACTTGCCGATAAGATCGTTGTTCTTCGAGATGGCCGGATAGAACAGGTCGGCTCGCCAATAGATCTGTATGAGCGTCCGGAAAATGCATTTGTTGCTCAATTCATTGGTAGTCCAAAAATGAATTTTTTTAAGGCAGCAGATCTTACGCCTTCAGCTGGCACGCAACTTGGCCATGCCGTAGGTGATGATATAGAGGTGGGATTTCGCCCTGAACATTTGACTGTCACAGATTCGGCTAATGCCGTTGTTGAAGGATCGCTGGAGCTTGTTGAGAATCTGGGTGAGTATGCACTGGTTCATTTACTCACAGAGTCCGGTGTTGAATTTATCGCTAAAACTGAGAAACCACCAGCGGTGCCAAAACGTTCAACCGTCAGTTTTGGTATTAAACCAGAGCTTGTACATCGCTTTGACATAAGTTCCGGTGCGCGTTTGACATAAAAATGAGCGAACTAAGGCGTTCTATCTTGATAGCAGAATCAGATCGGACCACCAGGCCAGTGCTTATGTCCAAACCCAGACAATCATTGGCACTGCAGTGCAGACAATGACGATATCAAGCGGCAAACCCAAGCGCCAGTAGTCACCAAAGTTGTATCCACCCGGCCCCATAACCAATGTATTCGATTGATGACCAATGGGAGTCAGATAAGGCGACGCTGCTCCTACAGCAACTGCCATGAGGAAAGCATCAATTGAGTAACCCAAACTCGTTGCAAGGCTAAACGCAATAGGCGCCATCAGAACAGCTGTAGGTGTATTGTGGACAACATCTGAAAGCAACATTGATGCAACCATCAGTAACGCAAGTAGTGTCCACACCGGCGCATCAGCAGCGATGCTGACAATTAGCATTGATATCAGTGCAGTTGCATCCGTTGTTTGAAGTGCTTCTCCAACTGGAATTAAGAAGCCAAGTAGTACGATTACAGGCCACTCAACGCTATCGTACGCTTCCTGCAGAGACACCAAACGCATCAGAACGAGCACCCCGACTACGGTGGTAAATGCAATTTGAACAGGAACCAATCCAAACGCTGATGCGATTATTCCAAGAAAAAATATAGCTGGCGTAATAAAAGCGCCGCGTCTTGCCGTAATTTCAAAACCTCGATTACGAATTGCAAGACAACCAAGGTTTTTGCAGGCAAGCTTTAGCGCCTCTTTCTCACCTTGCAGTAACAGTACATCTCCGGTTTTAAAACGCACATGCTTTAATCGAGCTTTTGATGCGCGCCCTTCTCTGGCAACACCCAGCAAGTTCACACCATAGCGCTCATGAATCCGAGATTGTCGCATGGCAAGACCTTCAACAACACTGTTAGGCATTACAACAGCTTCAACAACTCGCACATCCGGAGAGCGCAACCAATCCGGATCGACGTTCTTTGCACCCGCTTCAACCAGACCCGGATTCTCTAACAAGGGTTGTAAGGACTCACTAGCACCCTCGACAATCAATGCATCCCCTGATCTCAACAGTTCAAGTGTGGACGGTGCTAACCGCCGCTTTCCACCTCTTATAATTGCCAGCACGGAGACTTCTTTTTCGCACATTGCTTCAAATTCGCCAACACTGCCACCAATCAATGCCGAATTTTCCGGTAATCGAAGTTCTGCTATGTATCGAGCAAATTGATGATGAGAATCGGTACCACTGTCGCCGCTTTCACCTTTGTCGGGCAATAGTCTCCACCCAATGGTAATTAGAAACAGCAAACCGGCACCAGCGGTAACCAGCCCAACCGGGGTAAAGTCGAACATTGAGAAAGACTCGCCGGTATTATCAGCCCGAAAAGTGGCAATGATAATGTTAGGCGGTGTGCCAATCAGTGTGGTTAATCCGCCAAGCAAACTGGCAAAGGACAACGGCATTAAGAGTCTCGATGCACTTCTTTTTGCCTTCCGCGCATCACGTAGAGTAACCGGAAGCATTAATGCCAGCGCCCCGATATTATTCATAAAACCAGAAAGAACTGCGGTTACACCTGCGTTTGCCGCAATTTGGCCAGTAATGTTGCCACGCGAATAGGCAAGGTAGCGTAAGAAGTATTCAACAATTCCGGATGATTGCAACGCCTGACTAATGACCAGAACGCTTGCAACGGTTATCACTGCGGGATGAGCAAAGCCATGAAATGCATGTTCGACCGGCACGATGCCGGTATACACACACGCCATTAGCGCAAAACCAGCCACCACATCGTAGCGCCAATGGTTCCACACAAACAGCATGATGGTCACGCTGAGAATGATGATAAGAATGATCTGATCAGAAGTCATATATAAGACAATAGGTTAATCCTGCTGCACTGTAAACGGTTGAAAACTGAGTACAGGTTATCGTTTTTCTCAAACCCAACAATGGCTTGAAAACGCCACACACCAGCGATTAATACTAACTGGTTATCACTTTTAACACTCCCTGAACCAATTTTTTTAAGGGTATCACAGGCTTTAACCAATCAGGTTGAGCTGACGGACAAGCAGGAGCAAAATCAGCGGCATAACAAAAATAATAAAGGAAGTACTAGCCATGATGAAGCTTAAAAGTCTTATCGCAACACGAGCAATCGTTGCATTGGGGTTACTGGGAATTGCCAGTGGTGCGTCCGCACAGAACTGGACTAACCAATCGAAAATGAAAGTCGCCCGTGTTGAAGCGACAACAGTTGAATATCGGGATGATATTTATGTATTCAACGGGTTCCAACCAGGGATAAGAATCGCAGAGTCTGTTGAAAAATACAGCGCAGCAACTAAGCAATGGAGCATCATCAGCTCAACATCAACCGCCAACGGTTCAGCGGTAACCCACAACGGTGTTATCAGAAACGGCGCTGATGTCTGGATTATTGGTGGCCGTATTGGCAGCCATCCCGGTCGCGTATCTGACAAGGTCTGGATATACAATCTAAACAATGGTAAATGGCGTAGTGGACCCAAACTGCCAATACCAAGTGCTGCCGGTGGTGCCGCATTAGTCAATAACAAAATTCACTGGATTGGTGGAATTGACCGAAACGCAAGTTGTGATGTAGCTACTCACCTTGTTTATGACCTTGGAAAACCAGCTGCTGGTTGGAAAAACATTACCTCGACTGCCGGTATGCCAAGCCCGCGAAACCATTTCTCTACTGCTGTGCTTAATAACATTATCTATGTAATGGGTGGCCAGTATGGTCATGATGCCTGTCCTGGAAAACGGACAAATGATACACCGTTAGTACACGCATTTAACCCTGCTAATAACAATTGGTCTCGAAAGGCGGATATGCCGAACAAGAACTCGCATTCTGAACCCGGTACGTTTGTCTACAAAGGCAATATATACACAACCGGTGGTGAGAATGCGGGCAACAAAGTTTGGAAATACAATCCTAACCAAAATAAATGGAGCACGTTCCGAACGTTGCCTGAATCACTGGTTGCACCCGTTGCCAGGATAGTTGATGGAAATTTGATTGTTGCAGGTGGAGGTGCACCTCGTGCAGCTTTGTCTACCAACAGAGTTCGCTCAATGAGAGTCGATAACAATCCACCAGCTGTGCAGCCTCCGGCACCTCAACAGCCTGAACCGCCAGCACCGGAACCGCCAAAACAACCAGAGCCCGGCTCTCAGAAACCTGAAGGCGCAACTCTGATTTCAATGGAAGCCGAGTATTTTGATGTAAGCAAAAAGACTGATACACATCAATGGGTGCATGTGGCACGAGCTAACACCAGTAATGATGATGCGATGATTACTACACCTGACCAAGGCGACTTAGCTGGCTCTACTGGCAATACACCAATGCTTAGCTACATGGTTTATTTCAACCACCCGGGCAAGCACTACATATGGATACGTGGTTCAGGCGATACGAACAGTTCAGGTAACAGTGACAGTATCCATGTCGGATTAAATGGAACGGTTGCAACGACGGCTTACCGCATTGATCAATTCCCTGCAGAGTGGACTTGGTCTCGTCATACGCCAAGTAACCCTGTTGCTTCATTGAATGTGGTTAGCGCAGGTGTAAACATGGTTAACCTGTGGATGCGCGAAGATGGTTTGGCAATTGATAAGTTTGTTATAACCAGTGATCCTGATTTCGTACCAAATGGATACGGACCGGACGTTACTGATGGTACTAGTGATTACGTGCCACCAGTATCGAGTAGTGAAGCTGAGGCGCAAGCACAGGCTGAGGCACAAGCACAGGCTGAGGCACAAGCACAGGCTGAGGCACAAGCACAAGCTGAGGCGCAAGCACAGGCTGAGGCACAAGCACAAGCTGAGGCACAAGCACAAGCTGAGGCACAAGCACAAGCTGAGGCACAAGCACAAGCTGAGGCGCAAGCTCTGGCTGATGCGGAAGCTGAAACTACAAATAGTAAACCGGTAGAAACTGATACTACAGGTAGTGAATCAGTAAACTCCGCTGAGGACAGTGTAAATTCACTTGAAGCAAGTTCAGTTACAGCTGGCTCGAAAAACGGTATCTTCGGAGGTAGCGCGTCTGCCACTTCTCTGATGGCTCTGTTTGTTCTTTGTTTTGTCAGGGTAAGTCGAACCAGACGTATTGTCTAAAGCTAACGAATATCCGCTGCACCGTCTGGTGTAGCGGTATTGTTACGGTACTAATCTAAATGCTCAACCAGGTTCTTAAGATAGGATACTCGCGTATTCATTTCTTCTTCAAGGCGCTTAATCTCATCCATAATAATTTCTTTGCTTTCTGCACGTGAATGCTTGCTTTTTACAAGCCTGGATAGTTCATCGACCACGTCAGCTAAAAAAGGCGAGATTTCATGCACCATATTCATCTGATTGCGACCGCCATCGCTTGCCATCATTTTCTCCGTACGCTCAAACTTGTATTTCCGGCTCACAGGTAGCATAGAGCCTTTGGCACGCTTATAAACGATGCGTAAGATATCGACGTTGTGAATTTCCTGCAGTGAATATCTGGAAATTTGAGAGGGATTATTAATGCCCATTCGTTCTAGAGCTGGATAGTCTGACATAAAAGGCCTGTTTGGGTTAAAAACACAAATAACGCAAGTTAGGACAATAATAGTCGCACATCTGGAGTGCAACCAATTTTTCGCAAATCAAGTGACTAAGCGCGAAAATGTTTCTCGAAGCATTCGGCTCCGACCGGTATGTCACTCCAGGTTCTGGCAGACCGTGTATAAACATGTTTGCTTGGAATTTTATCTGATTCTATCCAGCTTTTATCGTCAAATGAACCTGCGGCCATTGAGCGAATACCAGGAACGGACTCCAGCGTTAATCCAATGTTGGAACCGCACTTCTCACAGAAGTGCTGCTCCAACCATCGCTCAGATTCGTCGGATATATGCCGGTAGCTTGATAACGAATCGCCTGTTATTGTGATCTGACTTTCATCAAACACCACCTCTACTCCAAACGCTGAACCAGTTCGCCGTTGGCACCATAAGCAATGACATATTGTAATTCTTTTCGGTTCACCGCTAATTGAATAGCGTACGCTTCCACAAACACAACCTCCCGTTCTCTGGTTAGTCATCGCCTATAGTCCCCTTTCTAAATTACAAGCTCTCACTATTTAGCCGGTAAACTGGTTACAAATTTCAGTGCAAGCTTTGCAAGCGCCTTTAAATTCGGTTCTGTGCAGTTGTCAGCATCGACAAAAATGAGTCCGCCCATTTTTCGGCCACCCTGTTCCACTGGTATTACCCCGGGATAAGCCAATGCTTGTGACTCATTGTCTTTTCCTACCCGAAACATAAAGCGACCATATTGCGTTTCTTCATGTCGATCTGCACCGCCAATCATATTGCCGTCGAGCATAAAACAAAGGCCGCCCATCATCCGTTTCTCCGTAACACCTTTTCGTTGACCAATCGCCTTATAGAACCGTTTTGTTAATGCGTCATCTGCAGCCATTGTTAGAAATCCTGATATTGATCGTGCCGTCGCACCCAAGCCATCGTTGACTCCATAACCACACTGCCGCCTTGTACAACGGCAGTGTTTGTTTCGAAACTGAGCTTAGGCGACAGCCTTTCCTCTTAGTTTGGAAAAATGCTCGTCCCAACCTTTATCAAGTGCCATTAGCAGACCAAGAGCTGCGTCACCTGCAGCTTCTGCGATGCCATCATGACTTAAGGTTACTCGCGTACCACCAGCTGCATCTTCCAATGACCAGCTGACTGTGGTCATTGCGCCATCGAGTGGTTTGATTGTAAAGGTATAACTCAGAAATGAAGGTTTCTTCGCGCTTAGCACCTCACCCCAACACATTTTTGAACTACTGTCGGATGCGTCGGCCAACAGAGCATACGGCTTTCCCTCGGTAAGATCAGCATCTGCCGGATGAAACCATTCACCAAGTTTATCTTTTTCAGTAAGATATGCCCAAACCGTTTCTCTTGGCGCTTTTAAAAAAATAGATTTATTAATAATCGTTGTGCTCATTTTTTTCTTTTCCTCGTTGTTCTCTTTCGGGTGTCGCTCTCGACAGCATGTTTCAATGAATCCAGCGCAGTATCCCAAAATTGATCAAAGTAATTGAACCAGTCAGCCGTCAACTTAACGCCCTTTGGATTGAGTTTGGTTACACGTTCTTTTCCTCTAGGAGTCACCGTTATTAAGTCTCCCTCCTCAAGAATCGTTAAATGTTTTCTGACAGCGGTCCTTGTAAGATCAAATCTGTCAACGACTTCAGTAATTGTCAGCTCCTGCTGACAAAGCTGCATAAGGATAGCTCGTCGCGTTGGGTCTCCCAACGCGCGAAAAGATGATTGCAGATGTTCGCTCATGATTCTAATAAGGATATTGCGAGCGGTAATTTGTCTAACTGTGATTTCATATTAACTATGTCATAACACTACATGGTGTTATTTAATATAACACCATTTGGAGTTATGTCAAGCGTACTGGCAAACCAACCAACATACGAATCAAAGATGTAATCAGACTCGCATAGTTGATTCCAGCGAATGGCTGGTTACCTTGGTTGTGGAGTAAGGACGGTGCTATTGTGCGTATTATTGTATTATTTGAGACATGGGCAGATGTACCCCGATTGGGATTATTGTTTTAGGATAGCCCTGAGCAACGCTGAGATACTGATATATGTACATCACAAAAAACACCGACTACTCACTACGCACACTGATGTTGCTGGCACTAAAACCGGCTGACGAGCTTATGAGCATAGAGGAAATCAGTGATACGTTGTCAGTATCAAAAGCGCACTTAATGAAGGTAGTAAACACACTGGCTACGCTGGAATTGGTAGAAACAGTGCGTGGACGCAATGGCGGTGTCAGGCTCTATCAGGACCACGGCGAAATCAACATTGGTTATGTATTTCGCCAATTAGACGAGGTCACCGATATTGTGGATTGTCATGGTGAACCCTGTCTATTTGTCGGCTCATGCGAGCTCAGTAAAATATTTAACACTGCCACAGAAGCGTTTTTGGAAGAGCTGGATAATTACACGCTTGCCGATTTAGTTAAAAAACGCGGTAAGTTACAGAAAATTGTGTTTCGTCATACTGGCACCTGAACTACCAGCAACACCACTCCATGCGCTGACATTCGTCAATCGTTTTTTGCATTCGCTCCGGCAAATAAAAACTGTTCCTGAATCTTAATATTCTTGCAGGCAATAGCAACGTCCTTTTCGCTTAACATACCGGATGGCGAATCCAACAAAGAAAACCTCCTGACTACTTAGACAACTAATTCAACTCACCGCAGGTGCTGAGTTTTTGCGAGACAAAAAACCACGCAACGGGTCGTACCCGATAACGGCGAGTGTCAAAAATATTGCAGTAAAAACAATGGTTACACCTAATGAGAGCCAGTGAATTTGACCGTACAGGGCGAAACGTATTAGTTCTACAGCATGAGTAAACGGATTGAACACACAGATCCAGTACAACACTTCACTTGACTCTCTCATACGCCACAATGGGTACAGGGCCGAGGATGCAAAGAACATTGGAAAAATAACAAAATTCATTACACCTGCAAAATTCTCTAACTGCTTAACTAATGAGGAAAGCAACAGTCCTAGCGCTCCAAGCATTAGCCCGGCCAGTATCAATGCCGGCAGAACCATAAGGTATCCCACTACCGGTGGGTATATTCCCCAAAGCCAGGCTATGCCTAAAAACACATAGACCTGCAACAAGGCCACAGAAACCCCAGCGAGCAATTTACATAACAACAAGTACCAACGAGGTAACGGGCTGGTCAGGAGTACACGCATACTTCCCATCTCGCGGTCATACACCATCGACAAGGAACTTTGCATACCGTTGAACAGCAGGATCATTCCCAGCAACCCTGGAACTATGAACTCTTCATAAACTAAATAGGTTTCATACGGAGGAATAATCGACACACCTAAAACTGACCTGAAACCAACGGCAAAAATGAAAAGCCAAACCAATGGTCGAACCAAAGCTGCAAAAAAACGGCCTCTCTGATTAATAAATCTTAAGCTCTCGCGAATAACCACACCACGCAAGCACCGTAAGGCGTGATCTAGTCTCATGAAAGGTCGCGCTCTATTAGATGACTAAAAAGTTCGGCAACATCGAGCATGGAATGCTGTTCCAACAATGCCGATACTTCTCCTTGCCCGACAATCTTTCCCTTATCCAGAATATACACAGCGTCGTCGTTGCTGACCTCGTCCATCAGGTGAGTAGCACACAACACACTGACGCCTTGATCAGCGCATAAGGTTTTTACGTGTTCGATGAAACTGGCCCGACTTTGAAAATCCAGGCCGACAGTGGGCTCATCCAACAGCAATATAGCCGGTTCATGTAGCCACGCACGCGCCAACTCTACCCGACGCCGTTGTCCGCCACTAAGCGCTGCAACACGACGCTTTTCCAACCCGGCCAAACCGTGTTGTTCTATGCCCCGCTCTATCCGCTCTTTGGACAACTGCTTGTCCAGCCCGTGCAAGGATGCAGCGTAACGTAGATTCTGAATTACTGTAAGGTCCATATCCAGAGTGGTTCGCTGGAATACGACCCCCATAGCGGCCAGAGCCGCCAGCGTATTTTGCCGTATGTCGTGCCCGTCTACAGAAACAGTACCTTCAGCCGCTGAATAAAGCCCGGTTA
>Ga0114956_1001482_pt1 | contig 18430 bp, 18 predicted proteins | sample MaitaG_FD_87304 | JGI IMG/M metagenome (GOLD analysis project Ga0114956, IMG submission 87304) | Marine algal microbial communities from Maine, USA - Maine_Asex2 metaG | ecosystem: Host-associated > Algae > Red algae > Unclassified | place: Maine, USA | collected 2015-01-05 | reverse complement strand
TGCTACTGTCGGACGCTCAAATCCAAAGCCATATTTCAGACCATAGTTACTTATTATGGCTAAGACGATCACAATAAAAAATGCACGTAGAAATAATTGATTTCGATAGAATAAGCTGAAAATTAACAGCGGTGCCACAATCGGGTCAGATAGCGTCGTTAAAAAGCCCCATAGGCTATCGGGGAATACCTGACTTGCCTTGTTTAGCTTCAAGAACAGTGCCTGATCGGCCTGACTAAAAAGACAAACAATCAGCAGTAGCAAAAATACCGAACAGGCAACAACTGGAAACGGAGAGTTGAATTGTTTCATTCCTGCCCCTTCAGTGCTGCAACAAATAGTGTAAGCCAGGCTAAGATCATGAGTAAACCACCGACGGGAGTGATCATTGCAAAAGCTTTTATGCCACTAAGTACATAGAGGTATAGGCTACCAGAGAATAGGAGTGTGCCCGCTGTCATTAACCATCCGGACCTATTGAGCAGACTCAGTTTCAGGTTGTGCTGTGACAATACAAAGATCATCATCAAGCCTAGCGCATGATAGAATTGGTAGCGGGCTGCTGTTTCAAAACTACCCATCAAGCTGGCTTCAATCCCCATGTTTTTGAGGCCGTGCGCACCGAAGGCGCCAAAGACAATACTTAGAGCGGCAAAGGCTACACCGAGCAGTAGAAATTTCTTAAATTCAGGCAAAGCAAACCCTTATGACGGATAAACGATTATTGTACCGCGTTATTCTAAAGGTTCTGGCATCGATTGGCATTATTGCCTTATTGCTAGTGTTCTTTAATGCAACGTTTTATACCAACATTGAGACGACAGAAGCGGTGATTAATGTTGATGATACGACAATAGAGGTCAATCATTTGTTCACAGGCGGTAATACGGTTGTGCGTTGGAACAATCAGCGAGTAGGGATTCTAAAGCGAACAGACGCCAACCAGTTGGCGCTGATCAAGCAAGCCTCCGTAGCGCCAGAGTCGAAGGATAATATTAATTCACACCCTTGGCGTTCGCTTGATCCACGCTTTTTTGTTTATCTCGATGTGGGTGACTCTGGGCACTGTCCGTTATATTTTCAAAACGAAGCAGGAGAGGCATCTTTTAAAGATACTTGTTCGAGCAATTGGTTTGACTCTCAAGGGCGATTTAAGTCAGATGGCACAGCAGGTTTGGAAATACCACCTCACTATTATTCAGATACAGATCAGCTAGTAATAGGTCGTTGGTTTGCCAAATGACGACAGCCAAGGTAAATGTCGTAGCGGACAGTTTTACCTCGTATATCAAAATCAGGCTTTCGTGAGTTCAATGTTCCTGCTTTGACTGGGCGTTTAACAATAATGCGTTCGATAGCTCGAGTTAGTGCGACTTCTAAGAGTTCAGCGCTATCCTCATCTTTACCGACAATATCATGAAAAAAGCGCATTTCTTTTTTAACGAGCGCGCTTTTGTCACGTTGTGGAAACATGGGGTCGAGGTATATTAACTGGGGATATTCGTCTGCCTCGAGCATTTCCAAATAGGCAATAGAATGCTGCTGTACCAAGCGCATTCGGGTGGCAATTGCTTGAACGTCGCTGTTGTCACTACTATCCGCTCGGGCTAGACCATCACTTAATAGTTGCTGGACGATAGTGTTTCTCTCAAGCATCGTGACTCTACAGCCTAATGTGGCCATTACAAAAGCGTCGCCACCCAATCCTGCCGTGGCGTCAATAATGGTCGCTTCAGGGAATTTTTGTAGGCCAAGTGCTTTGGAAAAATCTTGCCCTTTACCGCCGCCATAGAGACGACGATGTTGAGTCTTGCCGGTTTCAAAATCAACACAGATTGATTTGGTTTTGGGCTCGTTTGCGTTGAGTAATTCAAGCCTGTTTATATTTTGATGCAATAGATACTGAGCGTCCGGTGCATTAGCCAGCAGAGGCAGTCGCAGAGACTTAGCCAGTTGTTCTAGTTGAGGCAGCGGACAATGTCGATGCCCGCTGACAGCGACCTGAGGTAGTGTTTCCATGGTTAGTAATTTCCAGTGATCACATAGTCAGGCTCAACGATTTTTTTAGTAATGAGGCGGTGGCGTTTCGTCTTGCTCAGCCGCCATTTCACCACCGCTTGCAAATGTCAGTTTCTCTTGCAGTACGCTTAGCTGTTGCTGCATTTTTTCGATGTGTAAGCGCTGCTCATGAACGATGCGGCTCAATGTTTCCACCGTGTCCTCTTGTTGAGTAAACATGATTTCAAGGTTGGTTAGACGTTCCTCATTGCGGGTTTCCATAGTTTAAGACTTGCGGCCCGCTAAGATTCTTAGGCGCAGGGCGTTTAGTTTAATAAAGCCTTCTGCATCTGCTTGGTTGTAAGAACCCTCATCATCCTCAAATGTCGCAATCTTCTCATCAAATAAGCTATCAGATGGTGATGCACGACCGACAGCGCTAACGCTACCTTTATAAAGCTTTAGACGTACCGTGCCATTTACCGGCTCTTGAGATGCATCAATCATCTTCTGTATCATCTCGCGCTCAGGGCTCCACCAGTAGCCATTGTAAATCATCTCAGCATACTTTGGCATTAGGTTATCTTTAAGGTGAGCGACTTCACGGTCCAAAGTAATCGACTCAATTGCGCGATGGGCTTTCATCATGATCGTACCGCCGGGTGTTTCGTAACAGCCGCGCGACTTCATGCCGACATAGCGATTCTCAACGATGTCCAAGCGACCAATACCGTTGTCTCCACCCATTTTGTTTAGCGTTTCAAGCATAGTTGCTGGTGAAAGTGGCTTCCCGTCTAACGCAACAGGATCACCCTTTTCATAGGTTAGCTCGATGTAAGTCGCTTTGTCAGGTGCGTTTTCTGGTGAAACTGACCAGCGCCACATTTCATCTTCAGCTTCAGTCCAAGGATCTTCCAGAACTCCACCTTCATAAGAAATGTGTAGCAGGTTTGCATCCATTGAATAAGGTGATTTAGTTTTGATCTTTTGATAATCAATGGGAATGTTGTGCTTTTCAGCGTATTTCATGAGTGATTCACGTGAATTAAGATCCCACTCACGCCATGGGGCAATTACCTGTACACCAGGCTTTAGCGCATATGCGCCCAATTCGAATCTGACTTGATCATTTCCTTTGCCGGTTGCTCCGTGAGAGACCGCATCTGCACCAGTGTCATTGGCAATTTCAATCAGACGTTTTGCAATCAACGGGCGAGCGATAGACGTACCTAGTAGGTACTCACCTTCATAAATAGTATTGGCGCGAAACATTGGGAATACATAATCGCGGACAAACTCTTCGCGCAAGTCTTCAATGTAGATTTCTTTGATGCCCATGGCTTCAGCTTTGGCGCGTGCTGGCTCAACTTCTTCACCTTGGCCGATATCGGCAGTAAATGTGACCACTTCGCATCCATAGGTATCTGATAACCATTTGGCAATGATTGAAGTATCTAGACCGCCAGAATAGGCGAGTACGACTTTGTTGACTGCATCAGACATAATTTCAGGCTCGAAAAGATTCAAAAGAGAAACATTATACGCGTAATTCTGTAAAATATGCCCATGCAAATCCATGATAATTATTCTTTACAATCACTCAATAGCTTCGGCGTTACTGCGACCTCAACGCTATTCACTAAAATCAATTCATCAAGTGATATTGATGCGTTAATCGATTGGCGAAAAGCCAATCCAAATATGCAGTGCCTATTAATAGGCGGTGGTAGTAATCTGCTATTTCGCAATGATTTTACTGGCATAGCGGTGGCTGTTCGTCTTATGGGTAAAAGTTTGATTGATGAAGATGACGATACCTTCTACGTTAAAGCCGCAGGTGGTGAAAACTGGCATGAGTTTGTATGTTGGACGATCGATCAGGGTTATGCGGGTTTAGAGAATTTATCATTAATTCCCGGCACCGTCGGTGCTGCTCCGATGCAGAACATTGGCGCATATGGTGTGGAGTTGGGTGATAGATTGCATGAGTTAAGTGCAGTAGACTTGTCTACAGGCAAGCGACAAGTATTCAATAATGTGGATTGTCAGTTCGCATATCGTGATAGCTTCTTTAAACAGCAGCAGGCTGATCGCTGGTTAATTGAGTCGGTGACTTTTAGTTTGGCGAAAAATCCGACATGGGTTATTGCCTATGCTGGTGTTGAAGCAGCGCTCGCGGGCCAAACACCCTCTGCCCGATTGATCAGTGATACGGTAATCGCGCTGCGTCAAAGTAAGCTGCCTGATCCGGCAGTGATTGGCAATGCAGGCAGTTTCTTTAAGAACCCCATTATGACCATTGACCGATGGAGTGCGTTGAAAATTGAATTTCCTGAGATTCCGGGTTATCCACAAAAAGACAATGGTGGAAAAATCAAAACATCAGCAGGGTGGTTAATTGATCAATGCAATTGGAAAGCATACCGCGAGAGCGACGCTGGGGTTTATGAGAAGCATGCTCTGGTGTTAGTCAATTATGGCGGGGCCAGTGGACTAGAGATATGGGCATTGGCTGAGCAGATTATTAAATCCGTTCAAAAGAAATTTGGTGTTTCGCTAGAGCCAGAGCCAAGAATCATAAGTTAGTATGACGAATGATGCATAGCGAACTATGTTGTTTTCTGTTGATCACCTTAGCTCTACATTAATTTCAGCTTGCGCTTCTAATATTAAGCGGAGCTCATCAAGGTCGGGTTGTATGTTTTGTATAGTCAAGTCATACAGTTGTCCATTCAATTTCAACTTCTTGCCATGTTGTGCCTGAAGCTGCTGATTAATTGATTGCTGCATGGTGTTGTAGCTATTTGAAAAGTCATACACTAAAGCGTTTTGTAAACCACTGAGTAGTTGCTTATGCAGTATGCTGGTCGCGGTATTCCAAAAAGCGCTGTCTAGTTGCCGACTGAAGGCAACATCGGCTAACGTCAGCGTTTTATTTTGATTATCGATGACTGGCTTGCCAGATATGTAAATCTCCCCATCGCTGCTGAGTAGGTCGGCCAAGCCGTTAAGTTTGACTTTAGCCGCTAACACTAAGCGATCATTATTCGGATAGATCTCGATAGACTTAACGGAAATGCTGGTTTTCCCTTGTTTAAATTCTAAGGGTCTATTGCTTAGGCGTTTCTGCAGACTATTAGCAAGGTCCGTATAAGGTAATGCCAATGGTAAGCTGAGGCTTATCGCAGAGCTTTCAACTGACCTATTCACTAACAATGGCAGAGGTATTGCTTGACTATTCGGGGTATCGTTTGTTGAGGTGCTCAGCGTTGTACGTAATGACATAGCGACTTGAATGGCTTCACTATTAATCTGGATAGCCGACAAGTTGAGCGCTTGAGGATTAGTTTTCAACCAAAGTGAAAATGGGCCTTTGAGCTTTCTGGGTTGTTGTAGTGTCAGCCAAAATTCTTCTACGCGTTTTCTGAAACGGTTGTCAGCAGCCATTTTAGATTGTTGTTTTTGCAGGGCTTTATCTAAGGCCTTCTTGATAGGCCTTTCAATTTTCTGTTTAATGTCGAGTTCAATACCTAAAACTTTAACCCTCGGGCTTTGATCCCACTGAATATAAGACTTTGCGGCCAAGAGTAACTGCCAATTAGCATTAACACGCGGTTGCAAGTCAGCGATGGCAGTAAACGAGGCGGTTTTAAAATCAATGTTTCTTAGTAACTCTTTAACAATCTTACCTTTTCCCTTCACTTCTAACTTATATTGCAAAGGGATGGCGATGCGTAAAAAGCCATTATTTAAAGCAATGAGTTGGACAGGTCCAGTTCTCTGAGCCCATCCCCCAACCTGATAAGTTTCACACAATTTCTTCCCAAAAATACGAATACACTTCTGCTTGATTTTACCGGGATCGTTATAAAGCAGTTCTGGAATGTCGGATTCAATGCGTTCCCGTAAACGGTCAAGCGGAATGCTAAGGTGCGTTGAAATAACAGATTCTCTGACTTCGTTCGTATAGGGGATGACGGAAATCGGTGGTTTTTCAGAAAGATTTTGGTACTCACTTTTAGATTTGGAGCAGGCGCTCAGTAGCGCTAAAGAAATCAATAAAACTATCGATATTAAACGCATTTTTGTACCGACGCTTCCAATAAAATGTAAAAAGGGAGTCACATTGGACTCCCTTTGACTGACCATACTTTCATGAATTAATTGGTAAAGCGCGTCCAATGATATTTTGGGTCATCTTTGGCCATCATCGAGAACAGCTCACCAGAGTTTCTCCAAGGATCAATTAACATACCTTCTCGAACGCCTTTACCTTTAGCGGTAACCACCAAGGAGTTGTGTTCGTTGAAGCGACGACGGTTTGCAGTCGCGTGGAAAAAGTCGAAGCTTTTCCATTTGCGCGCTTGGATATGTTTTGCCATATCACGTGTCCACTGCCAGCAAAGACCATTGTTCCGATAGCCATAGTTTACTAAGATATTTTGTAAGTAAGCAGGTTTTACTAATTTATACTGATTGGCTAATACACGTGGATAGCCAACGGCTTCATTGGCGAGCATTCGAGCCTCAACGGGGTCAATATTTGGGCCTAAGTTCATTAGTCTTCTGGTGACAACCGTAATTTCATTAGCGGTTTTGGCATCCATTTTCGTAATTATGGTTCGCTTAGAAACGGGGTCTACCTTGACGTTATCGTACCTGACTGCACAGCCTGAAAGAAACAGGATAGCCAGCATCGAAAATGCTAAAAAGAATCGTTTACTAAAAGAGTTGATCATGACAATTTTCCTTCGTTAAAATACTACGGGCCAAGCGGAGTGATTTAGAAATGCAGCTAACCTTTAAATTATAGTGTAGTTAACTACGATAGTGTTGTTTTAGTAAAATGCATCAGATAGTTCACATCCACATCATTACCCAGTTTATAGCTTTGGAAGATAGGGTTGTATGTCATCCCTTTTATATCGTCCAATGTTAGGCCGTTATTGCGAGCCCAGCTTTCTAATTCCGACGGGCGTATAAATTTTGCATACTCGTGGGTGCCTTTTGGCACCATTTGTAAAACATACTCAGCTCCAATAATCATCAACGCAAATGATTTTGGGTTGCGATTGATGGTGGAAAAGAAAATGTGCCCATCAGGTTTAACAAGTGCTGAACACGCTGCTATAACGGCACCAGGGTCTGGTACATGTTCTAGCATTTCCATGCATGTCACGACATCATAACGTGCAGGATTTTGTTCAGCCATTTCTTCAGCTGTAATCTGTTGGTAGTCAATTTCAACACCCGACTCAAGACTGTGCAGCTGAGCAATCGACAGAGGCGCTTCTCCCATGTCTATGCCCGTTACATCAGCACCTTGAAGGGCCATGCTTTCCGACAAAATACCGCCACCACAACCGATATCAATAACTTGCTTGTCAGATAAACCTCCAGCAAGTCGCTCAATATAGTTGAGGCGTAAGGGGTTGATTTGGTGTAACGGTTTGAACTCACTGTTAACGTCCCACCAGCGGTTGGCGATGACCTCAAACTTATTTATTTCGTTAACGTCTACGTTTTGCATGTGCAGATAAATCCTAACAACCGATATTCAATACGTTATGATAGCGTGTATTAGATTCATGATCAGCAAAATAGGTTCAATCTATGCTGCGTTATTTGCCTGGAATATTGCTATTACAGTTGGCGACCTTTGGAATTAGCTTGCTAGTTGGTCGGCCGGATAACATTAAAATTTGGTTAATTGCATTATTTGCCATGGTTTTACTGGGGCTGTTTGCTGCCTTTTGGTTTGTTAGCTTAGGTCGAGGTGACACTAAAGACGCTGTTAATAAGGTAAAGTTCGAACTTCAGGAAGAGGCTAATAAGGAGAAACTTGCACAACAAGAGGAAGTGAATAAGACCAAGTTGGATTTTGCTAAGGAGCGTGAGAGTCTTCACGTAAAAGCCGAAAAAGCCAAAACGAAACTAGTCGAGAAAACACAAAAACAAATAGCCAGTGAGTATAAAAAAACTCAGGGTAGAGCCAATTTAAAAGTTGGAGCAGCCTTTGCGGCGACTGTTGGGGCTGGGATATTGATGTTGGTAATTGAATTATTAACATTCGGTTTGATGACATTAACGACAGCGGGCGGCGCGTTGGGTGGCTACTTAGTGAGAGCTAGAAAAGCACATAAAGAACTGGGTGTCAGACATCCCAATGAGGGAGCAGTAAAAGTCCTAGCCAAAGATGTTGTGCAGGTTGATAGTAATAACCTCGCTAAGCGTAGAGATAGCAATTCAACGGACGTTGTGATCAAGAATCCTAAAAAGTTTACACTGCCTACACCCGATATTCTTAGACGGAATAAACAGGCTGACGACTAGTTTGTGCAAGTAATTTAAGCTCAATAAAGCCAATATAGAAACAGCAGCGGTAAACGCATTAATAATCAAAATGAGTAGAGAGATATGATGAAGCAAGGGCAGGCGACAGTCATTCGTTTAGAAGAATATCAAGTACCGCATTATGTGGTGGATAGCATTAATTTGAATGTTGACCTTAATGATGATGCTACGGTGGTTACCTCCACGGTGAAATATCAACGTCATAGCGAGCACCCAGCCGCTGATACGTTGCAATTGCATGGTGAATCGCAAGAGCTGATCAGTGTGCGTATCGATGGCCAGGCTGTGGCGGATTATGAGTTGGATGATGAGTACTTAAGCTTGAAGGATCTTCCTGAAGCGTTTGAGCTGGAAGTGAGCAGCCGCATTTATCCGCAAAAGAATACTTCTTTGGAAGGCTTGTATCAGTCTAGTGGTAACTACTGCACACAGTGTGAAGCGGAAGGTTTTCGGAAGATCACTTATTTCTTAGATCGCCCCGATGTGATGGCGATATTCACCACGCGAATAGAAGGAGACAAGGCGACTAATCCTGTATTGCTGTCAAACGGTAACTGCATTGAAAAAGGTGATCTAGACGGCGGTCGCCATTTTGCCGTGTGGCATGACCCATTCATTAAACCCGCTTATTTATTTGCGTTAGTCGCAGGCAGCTTGTCTCATGTCAGTGATGAATTCACCACGATGTCAGGGCGCAAAGTCGCGTTAGAAATCTACACCGAAGCGCATAATATCACCCGTTGTGATCACGCTATGCAGTCACTTAAACGCTCAATGAAGTGGGATGAAGAGCGTTTTGGCCTTGAGTATGACCTTGATATTTACATGATCGTCGCCGTTGATGATTTTAACATGGGCGCGATGGAGAATAAGGGCTTGAATGTCTTTAACTCTAAGCTAGTGTTTGCCAGCCCTGATACGGCGACCGATACCGACTATATTAATATTGAAGCCGTGATCGGTCATGAGTATTTCCATAACTGGACTGGTAATCGCGTAACGTGCCGTGATTGGTTCCAATTAAGCCTAAAAGAAGGATTGACAGTTTTTCGTGATCAGGAGTTTACGGCTGATCTGCACTCGCGTTCGGTTAAACGTATCGAAGATGTGCGCATGCTACGTACCCATCAGTTTGCTGAAGATGCGGGACCTATGGCGCATCCGATTCGCCCATCTTCATTTATCGAGATTAATAACTTCTACACCGTGACCGTGTATGAAAAAGGTGCTGAGGTTGTGCGTTTGTATCAGACGTTATTAGGGAAAGACGGTTTCCGTAAAGGCATGGATCTTTATTTCGAACGTCATGACGGGCAAGCGGTAACGACAGAAGACTTTCTGGCGGCAATGGCGGATGCCAATGACCGTGATCTGTCACAAATGCAGACTTGGTATAATCAGGCAGGCACGCCTGAAGTTAGTGTGACGATGGATTATAACGCGTCAGCTGAAACGTGTACTTTGAATTTCAAACAGAGCTGTCCAGATACACCAGAGTCAGATGACAAGGCACCGTTCCTGATTCCATTTTCAGTGTCGTTGTTAAATAGTGCAGGGCAGGCGATTGCATTAGAGTTGGCGGATGCTTCAGGATCTGCTGATTCTGCTAGTGCTTTGACTGATAGCGATAACGCTCGCAGGGTCATCAATCTAACTGAAACTGAGCAAAGTGTTACTTTTGCCAATGTTGCTGAAAAGCCATTACCATCATTACTCGGTAATTTCTCTGCGCCGGTGAAATATGACTATGGTTACTCAGTTGGTGATTATATTTTCCTAATGCGCCACGACAGCGATGACTTTAATCGTTGGGAAGCCAGCCAGCGCCTTGCACAATTATTAATATTGCAAATGCTTGATGACAAAGCAGCGGGGCGGGCGATTGGTTTGACGCCCGAGGTAGTAGATGCTTACCAGCAAGTGTTGGAAAATGAAGCTTTGGATCATGCTTTACGCGCTGAAGCATTGAGCCTGCCTGGTGAATCTGACATTGTCGATGCGGTTGACCAGGCTGACCCACAAGCCATTCATGAAGTGCGTGAATATTTCATCACCACACTGGCGAATGGGATGCGTTTACCGCTGGATGCTTGTTATGAACAGCTGAATCAATCCGAAAGCTATGAAATTGATGCCGCAAGCATGGGGCGCCGTCGTTTGAAGAATGTATGCTTGTCGTACTTAGCACGCATTAACGATGAGGGCATTCACGCGTTGTGTTTAGCTCAGTTTGAAAATGCCAATAACATGACTGATCGTTTAGCGGCGTTAGATGCCTTGTCGGGTATTAATTGCCCTGAGCGCGAGACCGCCTTGAAAGCTTTTGAAACGCAGTGGAAAGATAACCCATTGGTAATGGATAAGTGGTTTATGATTCAAGCAGGTTCCAGCTTGCCCAATACGTTGGAACAAGTCAAAACGCTGCAATCGCACGAATCGTTTGATCCAGCTAATCCCAATAAAATTCGTTCGCTAATTGGTCGATTTGTGAATGCGAATCCGGTGAGCTTTCATAACGAAAACGGTGAAGGCTATCAGTTCTTGACTGATTATGTGATTGATCTGGATACGCGCAATCCACAAGTTGCCTCACGGCTGGTTCGGGCATTGGCTAAATGGCAGCAGTTTGAACCGACTCGCTCAGCACTGATGAAGGCATCGCTCCAGCGCATTCATGAGCAGTCTGGAATATCCAATGATGTATTTGAAATTGTTGATAAAAGTTTGAAATGAAGTTAACGGTTCGTTAATAATTGGTCGTGTGTTAAGCTCATTCTATGACTAATACAACACATTTATCAGACGTTCGTTTTAGCGAGCTTGGCTTGCTGCCCGTGATTGAGCTGGCCGTTGAAAAGACAGGTTTTGAGTTTTGTACACCGATACAAGCTGAGAGTTTGCCGATCAGTCTGGCGGGTCACGATGTGGCCGGTCAGGCGCAGACGGGAACGGGTAAAACCGCCGCGTTTATGCTGGCGGTGATTCAACACCTACTCAACAATCCACTAGAAGATAAAAAGCCAGAACATGTGCGCACCTTAATTATGGTGCCGACACGTGAGCTGGCAATTCAGGTGGCAAAAGACGCCGAAGTATTCACCAATGAAAGCGGTTTGAAAGTGGCGCTGGCTTACGGTGGAACGGGCTATAACTCTCAGAAGCAAGCGATTTTAGATGGTGCTGATATTCTGATTGGTACGCCGGGACGTTTGATCGACTTTTTCAAGCAGAAACTGTTTAGTTTGAGGCGTTGTCAGTGTTTGGTATTAGATGAAGCAGATCGCATGTTTGATCTTGGTTTCATTAAAGATATTCGTTATATCCTACGCCGTCTGCCTGACCCTGAGAAGCGCCTTAATATGCTGTTCTCAGCAACGCTTTCGGCCAAGGTGCTAGAGCTTGCATATGAGCACATGAATAACCCGAAAAAGGTTGAGATTGAAGCGGATACGCGTAGCGCTGATCGTGTGGAGCAGCATGTTTACTACCCATCTAATAATGAAAAAATCCCGCTGTTGATTGGTTTGATTCAAAAGCTAGAACCGTCTCGTAGCATCGTCTTTGTTAATACCAAGCGCAATGCGGAAAAGATTGATGACTTCATGCGCGGCAATGATATTAAAGCGGTGATGATTTCAGGTGATGTTAAGCAAAATAAGCGCCAGCGCTACCTCACAGAATTTGAAGAAGGGAAACATCAGGTATTGATTGCGACGGATGTCGCGGCTCGTGGTTTACACATTGATGACGTGACGCATGTGTTTAATTTTGATTTGCCGCAAATTGAAGAGGATTATGTGCATCGTATCGGTCGGACAGCGCGAGCGGGTGCGTCGGGTGAAGCGCATAGTTTTGCATGTGAAGACACTGCGTTTTATTTGCCGGATATTGAGAAGTATATTGGGCAAAAGATACCGATGGCAGATGTTACTGCGGAATTGTTGCCTCAGCTCAAGAAGCCTCATCGTATTGAGCGGGATCGAGTTAAGCCGCATCCTAAGAAGGGCGGGAGTGGAAAGCCTAATTTTGGGCGGTCTCGGAAGAAGCCTTCGGGTGGTGGTTCAGAGAGTAATTCGGCTGATGGTGCGCCTAATAAAAGTCGCGGCCCCAGGCGTCGGCGCAAGCCGCCTGCTCCAAAGGCGGATTGACAGTAAAAGGTGTATGAGAACTTGTCCCAAGTAAATCCTTAATCCCAAACATCTAGAAATAACAATCCGAATAGCGGCTATAAACGTAACTTAAATAGACACTATAATTATGGATTGATTTCAGTTATGACTATTAAAAAAATTCCGCTAAAAACAGCTGCGACATTTTTATTGTCAGCAACTTTGTTAGCTGCCTGTGCTAACTCACGGGTGAATACTAATGGAAATGGCAACGGACAATATGCATCGCATGCCCCAAATAATTATCGGGTTACATACGATCGAGGGTTGGGGATGTATGTGGTGCACGGACCGTTACACCACTTTTGGGATGGCACCAAATACTATCGTTTCAGGTATGACCGTATTGAGACCTCTACTGACTTTCGTGTCTGGAGTGTTGTTGCCAAATCTAGTGTTCCACAGTCATTAAGAGCACGTAACTCTTACTCTGGTTCGAGTAGTTCTATTTTTCGGTAAAAGTTCGATCTCTACCCTTTTAGGTGGTATTGAAGTTTTTTTGGGGAATTTAATGAGTCGGCTCATCCGAAACAAACGCATCCAGCATCCCATGAATCTCCCCAACATACTTAAACATCGCAAGATGCGCTTCAGGATTAACTGATTTCAGCGTATCGCTTTCCAGCTTAAACTGCTCAACCTGTTCATTATGATCTTTCAACAACCGATTGAGCATATCAACTTCAGCTTCAGTCGCAGTCATATTGAATTTCTTACCGCGCTTCTCAATCGCTAACATCAAATCCAAGTGACGTTGCTAGGTGGTTTCCATTGCGTTGTACGCCTGAAAAGCGGCCATGGCTTGAATACGTTGTGCAGGAGTCATGTTTAAGTCTCTGAGCAGGTGGGGCAGTTTGGGTTTTTAGGGAGTTTCATGCGTTGCCACTCCAGATATTGCGCGTCCAGCAACAGTAAAGTACCAACGAGTGCAGGGCGGCCAAGTAATACGTTTATCGTTTCCTGTGCTTGCATGGTGCCGATAATACCGACGACAGGCGCTAGCACACCTTCCATGGCGCATGTGACGCTCTCAAGACCGACATCGGGATACAAACATTGGTAGCAAGGGCTGTTCTTATCGCGCGAGTCGTAGGTGCTGATTTGGCCTTCTTGGCGAATGGCCGCACCAGAAACTAGCGGCTTTTTCATTTTGGTACAGACGCGATTTAGTTCGAAGCGGCTGGGGAAGTTATCAACACAGTCAACGACAACATCAGCCAGTTCGACTTGCTCAATAAGCTCGCCATCAGTGAGTTCGTGGTCGATGGTGGTGACTTGAGTGTTTGGACTTAAGGATGCGATAAATTGCTTGGCAGAGTCGACTTTTAGCTGGCCCACAGTGTGCTCGGTGTGGATGATTTGGCGTTGTAGGTTCGAGCTTTCGACAATGTCAAAATCACTCAATACCAAGTGGCCAATACCGGCCGCAGCTAGATATATCGCGACAGGAGAGCCTAAGCCACCCACGCCTATGACGAGCACTCTGGCGTCTAGTAGTGTTTGCTGGCCTGCTTCGGTAACAGTTGGTAAACGAATTTGACGGTCGTAGCGCTCCCGCTGTTCGGCCGACATGGGTTCTGTCGTCATCAGTTCAGCCACCACCACGATGCATATAGCGATTGAAGCGTTTCATAAATTCGGTAACGCCTGTTTCGGTATGACCCTCAAATGTCAAAACAACCATCATGCGCGGCAGCCTGATGGAGGCGATAGCGCGCGGTGACAGTACCGTTTTATCAATAATAACGTTTTGCTGCTGATCGTTTTTCAGTGAATAGCCAGTACTCGTTGTTTGGATGGAATAAGGCTTGGTGGCGTTGGCTAGCACATCACCAAAGTCCTTTTCACTCAAGCCCATTTCCAGCTCGATAACAGTGTTTTCAGACAAATTTAGCCTCCGGCCACCGGCGGAAATACCGCTAATACATCATTTTCTTTGAGTGGTAATTCGCGCTCTTCCGGTTGCAGATACACACCGTTTACTAATACTAAATGGGCGAGCTCGCGGGGAATCTTAAAACGATCAATCAAGTCATAGGCCGAGGTTGTGTCGTCAACATCCAGTGGCAGTTCGTGACGATCCGCCTCCGGTGGTAGGTGCTTCATTAGTGTTGCGAAGAGTTTGAACGTTATCTTCATGCATGGTTACCCGTAAGTGCAACGTAAGCGTCCATAAAGTGCAGTGGGTTTTCCATTAAGCGTTCTTTCCAAACGCCCAATTTATGTTTGCTTTGGATCAAACCACGTAACGCACCAATGTTTTGAGTAATGCCCAATGTGTTCGCGCCAACTAGCACGTCATCCTTAAATTGCAGGCGGATGTAGCGATATTTATCCTGATCAACCAACTCAGAATGTTCACCACCTTCAACGCCTTCCCATGCGCCATAAGAAGTAGAAATCAGATCTAGCGTGGATAAGATATTCATCTGCAAGCTACCCTTGTGACGGGTGGTATTGCCTTTAACCATGTTCTTGGCTGAGATGGTTCCGTGATCAGCAGCGGTGGGTTGGATCGCGTGAACGCTGTATCCGCCCGTTGTAAAGTCGATACCCTGAGCCACGTCACCTGCTGCATAAACGTCTGGGATGTTAGTTTCAAGATTGTGATTAACCAAGATGCCTTCATCTATCTTAATGCCACTGCCTTCAAGAAAGGCGGTGTTACTAGCAACACCTGTTGCCGAGATAACGTAGTCAGCGTCAATCGCCTCGCCTTTAGATAGATTGACTTTGAGGCGGCCGCTGTTGTCTTCAATACTCTTAACCATTGTTTCAGTCAGTACGGCTACACCTTTAGACTCACACCAGCTTTTCAGCATGCCACCGCATTGATCGTCCAACATGCGTGGCACCATGCGATTGTCCATCTCAACAACGGTTAGTTTTGCGCCGCGTTTAACGAGTGATTCAAGAATGATACAACCGATGAAACCCGCACCAATTTGCACGACGCTAGAGCCAGGCTTAACGTTCTCGATGATCTTACGTGAGTCCGCTAGATCCCAGCAGTTGCCCACTTTAGGGTTATCTAATCCTGGGATCGGTGGCGTGAGTGGGTGTGAACCGGTTGCAATAAGCAGTTTGTCGTAGTCAAGCGTCATGCCATTAGCGGTATGAACTTGCTTGTTTTCAGTATCAACGCTTTTAACGCGTCCACTTAGTACTTGTATGTCTGCATCTTCATAGTGATTTTCAGTTTTACGCAGGTGCGTTCCTTCAGCTTGAATGTTTTCTTCCAAGAAGTAGGGGATTGCCATGCGTGAGTAGGGCGCTTCTGGTTCATCACCAATAATCGTAATGATGGCGTTACTGTCTAATTTGCGGATGGTTTCCGCAGCAACGACGCCTGCTGGACCTGCACCGATAATAATATGGCTGACACCGGCCGCCTCTGAAGCAAAGTTTTCGTTTAATAACGTCTCTGCTTCGGTGCGCAGCTGACGCGCATCTACTTGTTGAGCATCGGCTGAAGTGCTGGTCGAATAAGCGGCGGCGGCTATGGCGGCCGCTCCAGCAGCACCCGCTGCTGTACCTAAATTAGTATTTGAAGTTGCGTTTGAAGCCGCTCCTGCTGTCTCGTCCAGTGCTTCAGAAGCTGTTGTCGACACTGAGTCAAGAGCACCTGAAACCGTGTCAGAAGCAGTCTCAACTGCACTAGATACTGAAGCTTTAGCAGAGTCAACAGCATCAGAAACACTATCTGAAGTAGAAGCCACTACATCAGGCTCTACTATCGTCACCGTTTCAACAGCCTCATCTTTTTTACTGGATGCAACTACCGCTGCTGTAGCAGCCACTGCTGCAACACCTGCCGCCGCTGTGGCTGTTTTATTCAATGTGCCACTAGCCGCAGTATCAACTGATGCACTTGCACCCGAGACGGAAACATCGGAAGCGCTTTTTGTATAAGAAGTATCAACAGAAGCCTTCGCCGACGTATCAGTACTTCCCATCTTCGCTGCTGGTCCGTTTTTTGCCGAACCCGAAAGGTTAGTATTATTGCTACCAGCACCCGGCTTACAAAAAAACGAGCGGATCAACCAGCCAAAGAATAATCCGATTAAGCCAAAAAGCAGGATCAAACCTAGCGTTTGTAATGTAAACATGGACATGAGTATTGGCCCTTATTATGAATTCTTGATATTTGAATTTGACTCGTCATGCACAATCAACGAATCATCTAAAATGAGAAAGGGGCGACCGAAGCCGCCCCTAATGAATCAGGCTAGGTTTAGCCGTGATCGTGTTTCATCGGTCGGAACACCGTCAGGTGTCCAGCCACGTACTGAGTAGTACTCTGGAAGCATCTTATCCAGATCTGCAACGCGACCTTCCGCAGGTCCTACTTTCGCTGCTTCTTTTAAGAGGCGCTTAGGTAGGGTATCTTGCTCACCAGTGATGCCTGCTTTGATATTGTAGTCACGCTCCATATTCCAGATGCGCTCTCCCACTTCAAGTAGCTTCTCAACAGACCAGTCGCCTTCACACGCTGCATCAACCTGAGGGGAGATGTTATCCATACCCCATGCAAACGTTGTAAAGATACAAAGACCTGCAGAGTCAACTGCCGCTGTCGCATCCTGGAATGCTTTAACCAAGTCAGCTTTACCTTCAGTATGTAGCGGGTCAGTCTTAACTGGGATACCCAGAACTTCTGAGGAGACTGTGTAACCACGTAGATGACAAGCACCACGGTTAGACGTGGCGTATGCCAAGCCCATACCTTGGATACCGCGAGGATCGTAAGCAGGGAATTCTTGACCTTTTACTGTCATTGACAAGTCAGGGTGACCGTAATGCTCACACATGCGCTTAGAACCCATGCCTAGGATCTTACCGAACTCAGTACCTTGTGCAACTTGCTCTGCACACCAAACTAGCGCTTCAGCAGAGCCGAAGTCGAGAGGCATAGCAGTTTCTTCTGGCTTGATCGCGCCGATTTCGTAAAGCTCCATCGCCGCAGCAACAGTAGAACCAAAGCTGATTGGATCAAAACCGTCTTCATTACACAGGAAGTTTACATAAGTCGCTGCGTCAAGGTCGTCAACACAAGTATCTGCACCAACCGCCCAAGCGGCTTCATATTCCAGTCCACCCGAGTTTTTGTGATACTCAGGCTTATCCTTAACACTGAAGTGAGTTGGGTCAACAGTCGAGATGCGTCCACAAGCAATCGTGCAACCGAAGCAACCAGCGTTGGTTGTAAGGTTAGGCTTGCCGTCGCTTTCACGTGGCTCAAGCATCGCTTCACCACCAATCTTACTCGCGCCTTCAAACTTAACTTCTTGCATGTTACGAGTAGGTAGTGCACCCACCTCGTTGATAACGTTCATCAGTACCTGAGTACCAAGAGCTGGTAAACCTTCACCAGTTACGGCGTTTTCAGCTAGCACTTTTTTCTCATCAGCAACCGATGTCATGAAGCGTTTCGCGTCAAACAAGTTACCAACACCTTTGGTGCCGCGAACAACGACTGCTTTCAGGTTTTTGGATGCCATGACGGTTCCAACACCCGAACGTCCTGCTGCACGATGCAAGTCATTAACAACTGCGGCGTACAAACAGCCATTCTCAGCAGAGCGACCAATCGCTGCAACTTTTAGCGCAGGGTCTTGATGCTTCTTGTGAAGCATTTCATCTGCTTCCCAGACTGTCTTACCCCAAAGATCATCGGCTGCTATTAACTCAACGTCATCATCTGAAATTGAAAGGTAGACTGGAGAAGGTGAAGCACCTTCAAAGATAACCATATCGTAGCCAGCTGATTTCAGTTCAGCACCGAAATAGCCACCTGAGTTTGAGCAAGCCATCGCGCCTGTCAAAGGGCTTTTACAGATAATCGAGTAACGCGCACCCGTTGATGCCATGGTGCCTGTCAAAGGGCCCGTCGCAAAAATCATGGTGTT
>Ga0114956_1001479_pt1 | contig 18438 bp, 16 predicted proteins | sample MaitaG_FD_87304 | JGI IMG/M metagenome (GOLD analysis project Ga0114956, IMG submission 87304) | Marine algal microbial communities from Maine, USA - Maine_Asex2 metaG | ecosystem: Host-associated > Algae > Red algae > Unclassified | place: Maine, USA | collected 2015-01-05 | reverse complement strand
TTTACGCAAAGGCCCTACGGGCACACCTACGTCGTGGTGCTGGCCTCATTCTCATTATACAATCGAATCTGATTCAAACCACCTTCGCTTTGGTCGCGTCGGTGTCGTAAAAACTTTACGTTGTGCGACCTCATCTAATGGATATCTCGGACGATTTGCTCGCCTTGGATTGGCCGGACTCATTCACCGTGGTTTATCGCGATGGCACGTCTGAACGTCTCCTCAAGGGAACCGGCATTTGCGTGACTCCGCCAGCCGACGAGCCTGACGGTCTTGGCACGTTTTGCGCAGACATCCCGAAAAAACATCCCCAAAACCAGAAACAGTGTGGCCGTCACGTTCGATTTGTCGAACTGGATCGAATTCTAGATGATAACGGCAACGTGTTGTATCGCGTCCCGTAGTGCAACGGTCGCACAACATGGTTTTTACGCTAGTCGCGGCTTCGTCTTTGGAGCATCGTTCGGCGGGTCGCGTCGTTCGCTTCGGTCACGTCTTCCGGTTGGCAACGCCGCGATCGCCTTGGCCGCGATTCCAACGGCCCTCGTATTGGTACACTGTTTGACACTTCCAAGTCGTCCGCTTCGTTAAGTACGGCGTCGTAAAAACCTTCCGTTATGTGACCAAGACTTCACTGAGGCAAACATGGATCGTGACGACGCCAATCGCGAAATCATGCGGTTGATTCAGCATCACCGGGCATTACCGTTCTCCGACTTGCTTGCACTGGCCGATCAGGCTGCTATCGAATCCGAAATCGCTGCCCCCGAAGGAATTACGACTTTCTCCGTTGATGTCCGCCGTGAATCCGATGCCTCAGTGCGTGTTGATGTCTCTGCATTCGGCAACAACTGGTGGAAATTTGAACGCATTGACGAATCGGTTGTTGTGACCCGTGACGATCCAACAAATGGGTAGCTCTTTTGCAGTTCATTGGTCGCGTAACATTGTTTTTTCGCAAAGCCACGGCTTCGTTGTTGGAGCATCATTCGGTTTGCCCTCGTGCCATCGCTCCGTTGTCGCGTGTTGGTTTGCGACGCCATGGACACCGCCTCTTTGGCAACGTGGTTTCTTTTTGGTAAACTGTTTTGTGTTGCGACGCTTCTTGACTTCGGATAGAAGCGGTGTCGTAAAAACCTTTCGTTTCCGTTGCGCGGGCGAGAACCTTTAGGTCGCGACCATGAGCGAGCTCCGACAAGAATAAGATGTCACAAATATAATTTGTCAGCGACGGTCTTTAAGAATGTCAAGGACAAAACGGGGTGAGTTGTCTTTTGGCGGTAGAGTCATTGGTGGCTCTGCCCCCCAAACCCCCGAAGGTTTCAAAGCATGGCTCCGATGTTCAATGATTCTTGAATTGTGACCAGCGCAGCATTACCATTTCGGCGTCTAGCGAAACAGAGAACTGCTCTGTGGAAGCTCAATAGTTCAAGGGATAGCTAGGCCGATGATGCGACAATGACTCAACGATGCGAGCGTTTGCGAAATTCGCAGACGCTCGTTTCTTTTACTACGCCGTCGTTTCAGTCCACAGTTCATCGCGTCTGATCAACGTGTTGATGATCGTCAGCAGCTTCCGCATCGCGGCAATAGTCGACTGACACCACGACCGAAATGCTACCTCGATGAATCTCAGACCTCTACCAGTTCGCAAAGGTTCGCTTCGGCGACCGACTGTGGGCAGCTCCAAACCAGAAAGAACAGCGCCTCACGACACCAGCGACCGACCGGATGCCCTTGAACAAAACCTGCACCTTTAGCGGCGATAATCGCGGCCTGAGTCGAACGCATGACCAGACTGTTGGCGTCGGCCCGGAGTTCACCCGTGTTCTCTTTCTCTCCGGCGGCGATGGCAAAGGTCTCTTCGGCGATCAATTGAAATTGTTGATACAGTGAATCTTGGGTCGGTCTTAAATCGGACCGCTGCTCGGATTCGCGAGCGATATAATCAATCGCTGACTTTGCTAACCCCAACGCCAGCGCCGACGTTTGTACGCTGCCGGCTCCGCCTCCTTTGCCGCTGGTTAAAACTGATTCTTTGGGGCCCGCAACAATATTCTGGGCTGAAAAGCTTAGATCGTTGCACTTGACGATGCCGGTGTGGCTGGCCGATAGAGCCACCAAGTCAAACCCCGGCTCGATCGAGATCTCCTGTGCCGATGTCGGCACCAGAAACAGGATCTCTTGCCCATTATCCAAAACACCGCCCAACAGCAATGAATCCGCGCCGTTTGCACCCGTCACCCAAGGTGCCATTCCACTGGCAATCAAGCGATCGCCTGATCGCGTAACCGTAAGAACAGGTCTCTTGAGATGCCGTCGACTGGTCGTCAGATGCGAGATCCCAACAGTGCCGGGACGACTACCATCGAGCATCGCCGGTAGGACCTGATCAACCAATCCAGCGTTTGTGCTCGATGCAATTCGTTTCAGCGCCGCGACACGTTGGGTCACGATGAAGGTCGAAGTCAGACAGGCAGCCCCCAATTCAATGTATCCACGTGCGATATGGTCAGCGCTCCAACCAAACCCTCCCTGCTGCTCATTTACGAACCAGCGATAAACGCCCGCTTCAGCGATCAATTGCAACTGAGCCTGCGGCCAATCATCAACGGTCCACGATTTTTGCTCTTGGCTAAGTGCAGCGATGTTCTTGCACAGCGTACGCAGTGCCGGTGAATCAACGCGCGAGACGAAATTTTCAGACAAACTAATACCTCGGAGAAAAAACGTGCGGCTTCGGGCGGCAACAATTAGATCTGTCTATTGTAACCGACTTTCCTCATCTTTAAATCGAATAGCGTACCTCATCGTCAACCGACACCGACAAACGCTTCGCGGTCGCAGGTGTGATTGTGACACCCTGCTCGGTGATCGAAACGGCTTCGAGGCCGCAGCGGAAATCCATCCGACAGTTTGACAGAAGAATAGGTTGAGTGCTGGCCGGAATAGCCTCTATCGCAATTACTTTCGCACGGTGGCAAGTGCGGATCGTAGCAATATTCTCTAGTTCACAATGCATCGTTGGGCCACCATCAAAGATATCGACCAGCTTTCGAAATTCGAATCCTTCCTTCTTCAGCATTGCTAATGCGGGTTTGGTGAAGTCATGCACTTGCCCGATGACATCTTGAGCTTCTTGCGGTAACAAAGGGATGTAGATCGGATGTCGAGGCATTAGTTCAGCGATGAATTTCTTTGATTTCGAAGTCAGCGTTTCGGCTTTGGGGAAGTCCATCTGGAAAAAGTGCGATCCTAACGCGGCCCACAATGGCGACGTTCCCTGGTTATCGACGACACCACGCATCTCAGCGATGACCTCGTTTTCGAAAAGATTTGAAAACTGAGCCATAAACAAAAACCTTGACTTGCTCAGCAGCCTCCCATGCCCTTGCCCCCAGAACTCAGGCGATAGAAAAAGGCTTCCGATCTCCGTGGGCCCGTCATGTTCTTCGCGCAGATGTAACGTTTCGATGTCTTTGTGAACGCCCAGATCTGCTGATTGATGAACAGACATCTCGATTTCGTAAGAATAAAAGGGCTCAAACCCGCCAACCTTCGAATAGATCGAGCAAGTACCGACGAGTTTCTCTGAAGTGGGCTCCTGCATCACAAACACATAGGGATGGCCGCCACGTTTGGTGCTTTTCCGAGAGAATGCAAAAACAGAATCTTCAATCCGCTGCTCCAAAACGTCTCTGGAAACCTTCAGCGTCGTCAGTCCGAACTCTGACTGTTGGATCAACTGAAACAGCGGATTTAAATCATCCGGAATAACAGAACGTACGATCATAGCCAACGTCTTTCAGAATTATGCGTTTCTCAAACTGGCCATCTCTCCAACCACTTGTTCAAGAATCTGGCAGGCCAAATCGAGATGATCATGCGTCACGCACCCAATCGGCATTAGGAAACGCAGTCGCGCGGGCGAACCACCGGCCATAAACGACATCAGCCCCGCATCGAACAACCGCTTCGCCATCTCACTGGCGACCTCCGGCGTGCCATCAAAGGGTGTCAGCGCAACCATGCCGCCCATGCCATGAGGGCCGGCGATTGAACCGGGATGTTTCTGGCCGATTTTTTGAATGCCTTTCACAAAATGATCGTGAAGAGTTTGATTGCGGCCTTGGGCGCCAAAATTACCTTGTTCAACCAGTCCGTTGACGATCGCCAGCGCTGAGTTGATCGCCATTGTGCTGCCAGTGAAGGTTTGGCTGATCAAGCCCGGTTGAAATTTATATTCTTCGGTGAACAGCGTCGCGCAGACCTGCGAAATTTTTCCAATCGTCACCACGTCGACTAACTTGTCTAAGCCGAAATGCTGAAACGCGTAAGGACGAGTCGTTCGGCAGAACGTTTGCACTTCGTCGGCGATCGTACAGACGTTCGCTGCTTTGGCAACTTCAATAAGTGCCTTAAAGAACTTCACATCGCCGGGATAGTAGCCGCCTTCGCCTTGAATCAACTCCATCCACAACGCCGCGTATTTACCCGGATGTCGGTCAAGCAAATACTTCAGGTGGCTGACGGCGATCTCGGTACTGCGCTGCGGATCGTCGTGTTTGAAAAACGGAAGGTAATCAACGGCGATCGTGTCGGGCAGCCCAACGCGATACTTGGCTTTGTCAGTGACTTGCGCAAGAGCGAGCGTGCGGCCGGCGAAACAATGGCTGAAGGCAATGACGCGGTTGGCGGGATGATTCTTTTGGAAGGCGATCTTCAAACTGTTTTCGTTGGCCATCGCTCCACTGGTCGTCAGAAAGCAATGTTTGAATTCTCCGCCAGTTTCATTGGCCAGATTGACCAACAGATCGCAGAGCTCGTAGCTTTCCGTGTTCTGCTGCAAGTTGCCTTGCATGACCGTATCGGCAACCGCGCTGTCAATCGCCGCTTCAACCAGCAGCGGATGGCTATGTCCGTAGCCATGCACTCCGATACCGGTGATCATGTCCAGCTTCACGCTGCCGTCAGCCAGTTCCACAAACGGTCCGTTGCCGATGCCGCTGGCGAGGTAAGCGAAGAATAAATTGCCGTTACGAAGGCTGCCAAATTTCTCCAGCATCTCTTGGTAGGATTCTTTCAGCTCGGTCCGTGGCGGGCGTACCGACAGCATCGTCTTTTGATGATCGGCGACCGTTTCGAGGATCAACCGTTTCGCTTCTGCCAAACGTGGGTCATTTTTAAGTTGATCAGATAATAACAGAGAACCGTTGGGCATAGCAGAAATTCAAAACAAGTGACAATGGACGACGCAATCGTATATGCGTTTGTGGGTTCATAAAGTTCATTTATCGCTTACACGCGAAAACTGTGTGCAGTCGATACCTGTATCCTACCGATTGGTGGCTGGTTTTGAAGCCAGAGACGTAATATCCCCAAAAGTTCATTCGTTTTTCCAAAGTTCGTCCAAAGTCTGACACTTTGGAGTGTTTGAATTAGCCAGTGACTTCCGAAGATGCAAAGGCGTAGTTGATCTTTGCTAACGCCGCGGACAAAATAATTTACTAAATATAGGACTCGAGTGACGCCAGCTTTGAGCCAACTCAATCTAAATCAATCTAAATCAATCCAACATCGCTCTAACGGCTCCATTTTTTGTCAAACACAAATTCAATTTACGACTTGATTATCGTCGGGGCAGGCGCTGCTGGTTTGATGGCGGCGACCAGTGCGGCCGGTCGTGGTCTTCAAGTCCTACTTTTGGAGAAGAATAAAAAACTGGGTGTGAAGATCCTCATTTCCGGTGGCACACGTTGCAATATTACTCACAATTGCAGTGTACGTGAGATTGTAAAGCGATTTGGCAAACGCGGGAATTTTTTGCATTCACCGCTGCACGCATTGCCGCCAGAAGATGTGATCGAAAAGATTGAGGCCGAGGGCGTTGCGACCAAAATCGAAAACACGGGAAAGATTTTTCCTGTCAGTGACCGCGCGATTGACGTCCGCGACGCGCTGGTGTCGATGGCCAGAAACGCAGGCGCGAACATCATCAGCCAGTGCGCTGTGCAGTCAGTGGCCAAAGATGGCGATAAATTCTCCGTCGAAACATCTGGTGATCCGTTTCAATCCAAGAACCTGCTAATTACTACCGGCGGACTATCTTATCCAGGCTGCGGGACGACGGGTGATGGCTATGGGTGGGCCAAGCAATTCGGCCATACGATCACGCAAACGGTGCCCGCACTTGTGCCGCTGTTGAATAACTGCACTTGGGCAAACGACCTCAAAGGTATCACGATCGAGAAAGCCGGCATCGGAGTCTGGCAGCCCGACCCTGTGGCCGTCGTAGGGCTTAAGCCGAAAAAGAACAAACCTCTCGCCCAAGCAACTGGATCTTTCTTGTTCACGCATTTTGGTTTCTCCGGCCCGACCGCGCTCGATGTGAGTCGTGAAGTCGCTTTGCATCCCGATCGAAAAACACTTTCGTTAAATGTTGATTTTTTGCCCGAGCTAAAACCCAATCGTTTGCATGACATGTTGGACCAAAAAAGACGCAACCATGGAAAACAGATCACTGGAAATTTGTTGAACGAGATGTTTCCCAAACGATTGGCCGAAAGCCTGTTGACAGCTTCAGGCGTTTCGTTGGACGCCAAAAACGCTGAACTTTCAAAAGCTGCGCTCGCGTCAATCTGCGAGCAAATCAAAGGCACGCGATTCGCGCTCAACGGAACGCTTGGCTTTGAAAAAGCTGAGGTCACCGCTGGAGGCGTCAGCTTAGACGAGGTCAATAGCAGCACGATGCAGAGCAAATTACATGACCGGCTGTACTTTGCTGGTGAAGTTTTAGATTTGGATGGACCGATCGGTGGATTTAACTTCCAATCGGCCTTCAGTACCGGTTGGCTGGCGGGCCAAGCGGTGCTGACAAAGGTGTGACCTGTCAGACACGCAGAAAAAGACTTTTGTTAGGGCGACCGGCCGTTAAGGACTAGTCACGAAATAACTTCCGCATTTTGCGCGCTGCAACTTTTTATCGCTGAATTGACTTATGGAGTGTAGTGGGATTCGCCAGAATTCCTTTTTAGCCTTAGCAATTCTGGCGAATTCCACTACTCCAAATCGGGAACTTAATTTGTGACTGATCCTAAAAAAGAATTTTATCGCAGCTTGGGCAGTCCCGCCCGAGCATTGAGAAACTCGGGTAAAATCGCCCAAGCTACAGAAGGAAACTTAGAAGGAAAATAAGATGGAACGATCTGCATGTTTGCTGTTTCAATGCACCGACAAAATTGGAATCATTGCTGAGCTTGTTGGTTTCTTTAAAGATCACAAGGTCTCAATTTCACGGTTCGAGGAATTCACTGACCAGCAATACTTTTTTGCTCGTTTGGAATGGCAGGGCGATCATCCTTGGGAATTGATTCAAGATTTTGATGAGGCATTTCAACCCATTGCTGACCAATTTGTAGAAGCAAGCCATCGGGCGTATTTTTTTGACCAACCTCAGCGCTTGGGATTGTTTGCCTCAAAAGAGCCTCATGCGTTAATCGAGGCTATCAACAAAACCGAAGCAGGCGACTATCCCAATACAGAAATTTGTTTTCTGGTCTCCAATTCGCCGTCGATCGAAAAGTATGCTATTCGCCATTCGATTCCGTTTTACTTCATCAAGACCTTCAAAGACCCTGCCAAGCATGAAGGGGCTCAGTTGGAAGTCATCCGCCGATACCGCCCTGACGTTATCGGATTGGCCCGGTACATGAAAGTTCTGTCGGCCGATTTCATTGCGTCGGCCCAATGCCCGATCGTCAACATCCACCATTCGTTCTTACCCAGTTTCATCGGAGCCAAACCCTACGAACTGGCTTATCAGCGCGGCGTGAAATTGATCGGCGCGACGTCGCACTACGTGATTCCGGCGCTTGACCAAGGACCGATTATCGAACAAGGCGTTATCCGAGTCGAACCCGGCGATTCAGTCGACCACATGAAAAAGATTGGACGCGATGTTGAAAAACAGGTGTTCGCCAAAGCATTGGAGAAGGTCCTTCAGCACAAAACGATTACTTACGAGAATAAGACGATCGTTTTCAACTGATTCGCCTGATAATCCACACAAATGGGATCCAAATTGTTTTTTTTCGGACATTTTTACCTTGGCCTTTCAGCCAGGTGCAGGAGCGGTTCGATAGCTTAAAAATACCGTTAGGGTCGGTCTCCTAGCTTCATTATGTCTGCATTAAATCGAAGCTGAGCAAACTAAAGATGTAGAAGAAGTTAGTCAAATGGAAAATCCAATCGAACCCATACCATCTGCCCCCCAGCCAGTTTCTCCGGTCGCGCGTATGCAAACGCCGGTGGTTTCTGCCCAATCGCCAGTGGTTTCTGCCCAACCGCCGGTGGTCTCTGCCCAACCGCCAGCACCAGCGGCAGTGGCTCATGCCCCAGCACCAGTTGCGGCCGCCCAAACGCCGGTGGTTTCTGCTCAAACGCCAGTGGCTTCCGCCCAAACGCCGGTGGCTCCCGTCCAAGCACCAGTGGCAGTGGCTCACGCCCCAGCACCAGTTGCGGCCGCCCCAACGCCAGTGGTTTCTGCTCAAACGCCTGTGGCTCCCGTCCCAACCCCCGATCCTCCAGCAGCCACAGCACCGGCGACGGTTCCCGCCTCGCCAACAACCGCTCCGGACAACGATCCGCAAGGTCGCAAGAAAATTGAGTCGAACCAGTTCCAGTCAGATGATCCGGCAATACGTGAAGCCAAAATCATGATCATCGACGATGAGGAATTGGTCATCCGTGTCGTAAAAAGATTCCTGGCAGCCGATGGATATAAAAACTTTATCACGCTCAGCAATCCCCGTGATGCCTTTTCGATTATCCAGCAAGAACAGCCTGACGTCGTATTGCTTGACATCATGATGCCGCACGTGACAGGCTTGGATTTGCTGAAGATGCGTCAGTTTGCGCCCGAGTTTCATCATATCCCCTTCATCATCCTCAGCGCGACGTCTGAAAGCCAAGTGAAACGTGACGCGCTGCGTTTAGGCGCGTCTGACTTCTTGGCAAAACCCGTCGATTCGAGCGACCTGACCGTGCGTGTTCGAAACTCGTTGGTTGTCAAACGGCAGCACGATATTCTTGCCAACCATGCGATTGAACTTGAACGTCAAGTCAAATTGAGAACACAACAGATCGAACGTTCGCGCGAGCAAATCATTCATTGTTTAGCTCGAGCGGCCGAGTATCGCGACAATGAAACCGGCGCACACGTGATTCGCGTTGGCAAGTACGCGGGCGTCATCGCTCAAGAGCTTGGGTTCAGCGAAGAGTATTGCCATCAGATCGAACTCGCTGCGCAGCTTCATGACGTTGGCAAAATTGGGATCCCCGATTCGGTCTTGCTAAACCCCGGTCGGCTGAACAACGAAGAGTTCGACACGATGAAAACTCATTGCTCTCTAGGCGTCGAAATCATGGAACCACTTGCCGAATCCGACGGCAGTGTTGTCCGCCGACACGCCGAAGTTGGAGGATTCATCATGGACGGTGTCGATTCGCCCATGTTGGAATTAGCCGCCTTGATCGCTCGCACACACCATGAAAAATGGGACGGGACGGGATACCCCATTGGCACCAAAGGGGAAATGATTCCAATCGAAGGACGAATCACTTGCGTTGCCGATGTCTACGACGCTCTCTGTAGCGAACGACCCTATAAGAAAGCGTTCCCTATCGAAAAATGTCTTGAAATTATGCTGTCCGAACGCGGTACACGTTTTGATCCGATCGTATTGGACGCCTTTTTCAGGCGTCTGGGGGACATTGAAAATATTCGCAAAACCTACAACGACGATTATCAGCGGGAGCAAATGAAAGCTCACAGAGCAACTTGAAAATTCGACACAGACTCCTCACTCTCGATCAAACTCCCGCTCCCGCTCCCGCTCCTACAACGACGTCGATCATCGACTTTGCAATGTCTTTTTTAAGAACATCGGCGGTTGCTTTCCATCCCGGCGCTGCGTTCACGTCGCACACCATCGGGACGTTATTGGAGCGATCATAAAACAAATCGACGCCCGCGATTTCACAACCGCTGACCTCTGCCGACTTTCTCACCAGCGCGATTTCTTGACTTGTGCAGCAATGGGGAGTTCCAACGGCTCCTTGAGCCATGTTTGTCAGCCAATGTCCTCGTCGTTGACGCTTTATCGCAAACGTTTCGTCGCCCACGATCAAAATCCTGAGATCCCAATCGCTGTGGTCGATGAACTTCTGCAGGTAGATGACTTGCCCCTGTTCAATTTGCAATTGAAAGAAAGCGGCCGCCGCGGTGCGGTCGGTTAAACGCTGAATGCCGGTGCCCATACTGCCAAAAATTGGTTTAAAAACAACGTCCCCACCGAGCGTTTCGAAACACTGCATCGCCGCCGAGAGCCCCTCCGCCACCATCGTCGGTGGAACCGAAATGCCTGCCGCGCTAAGCATGCTGAGCGACAAATATTTGTCCACGGCGATCTCAATGGTTCGGGGTTGATTGACTGTCCGCACACCCGCCCGGGCAAGCCGCCCTAAGAGATTCATTCGGAAGACAATCTGTTGCAAAGACCCCCTAGGCATCGTCCGCACGATCAAACGATCCAACGTTCGCAAATCCAAAGAACCACCACGAAACTTTGTATCGCCAGCACCAAAGGCCGCCCAAAGATCCTCAAACGAAATGCTGCGAATTTCATGACACGTCCCCGCAGACCGCTGCAAGTCTTTGAAATGCCAACTGCTGGGGGCCGCCAGCACGCCGATCTTCACGCTTGGTCTTTGTCGGGGCAGGGCAACGAATAAGACTTCCTGAGGATGTCGTTGCGAATTTTTCCGCTCTGAAATACGCGCCCCGTTGTCATGTTGTTGATGACAATTTGTGCCGGGCTGAAAAGTAGTTTGTCTATCTTATAGAAGTCTTTGTCGTAACGATTGAAAATGTCTAAAAACGGCGTTCCAAAATCCGATGACGCCATGCTCGGAATCAAATCAATCACTTTCTCGATCCCAGCGTCGGTCGTTTCGACGAACAGGTTCACCGTTGCGCCATACAGGATCGAATCATTTGTCCAACCAAGAGACGTTAGATCGTCGTTTGCAATCGGAGGTAAGGGAGCCGAACCGAACCCGTTCTTGACGGTGGCCAAATCAAAATCCAATTCGTGCAGTTTGTGCAAAGCGGTTTCTACCGAGCGTGCCACGACTTGCACCGTACCGGGGAGGCTGGCCGTGCGAGCAATGCACAGCGTCACGTTTTTGATTTCAACAGAGCACTGCTTGGCGAATTCCTCAACCGTTGCCTGCGGCGGCATTTGATTGGTTTCCAAAACGCCGGTCGCCTCAGCGGCAGAATGAACGAGGTCATACTCGCTGAGCACTTTCTCTTCGCCTCGTAGTGCACGGGCCGGTCCGCTGCACATTGCGAAAAACTTTTCACCGGCCAACGGCCAACCCGCATATTGTGCTGCCATGCACGCCAGCAACGGTTGGTCAGTCGTCACGTTCACGCGCGGCAAACGCAACTCAGAACTGTTCGCAGGCGTAATTGTCACTCGCCCCAGCCCGCCCATGCAGATTTCAGCCAATTTTACCCCCGCCGCAATCGTGCCGCGGCTATCGGAAGAAAAGTCCAATACCGATGCGCCTTGAAAGGCATCAACCGAAACGATATTTAAGGATCGATCTTGAGCCGCTTCAGCGGCTATCACCGAAGCGCGAGGATTCAAAGTGGGCAATAGTGACTGAGTCATGCTGGTGCGATTTCTTTATCGGTTGGAAAGTATTCTTTGACGATGCGGTGAAAATCGGCCGCGTCTTTCACCTGTGCAACATGGGTTCGAAAATGTCTTGCTCCGGGTCGCCCTTGGGCATAACAACAAGCATAACGTCGCATCAACTGCGACCCTTTGCTTTCACCGAAGCGGTCGACAACCAGATCGTAATGCCGAAGCAAACATTGTTTCTGCTGCTCCAGTGAAGGATCCGGCGGCACCGGTTCGCCCTTGATCGCAGCGGTGGCTTGAGCGAACAACCAAGGCCGTCCTAAACAAGCCCGCGCGATCATCACGCCATCGACATCATAACGACCGAACGCATCGACGACTTTGTCAGCACTGTCCAAGTCGCCGTTGCCGATCAACGGAATGGTTTTCAGATGTGGTTTAATTTCGGAGATGCGGTCCCAATCAGAATGCCCCCGGAACATGTCTTGGGCGGTTCTCCCGTGGACGGTGAGTGCTTTGGCGCCGGCCCCTTCAACGACTTGCGCCACATCGATGGCGTTAATGTTGTCACGCGTGCAACCCAAACGAATTTTCGCCGTGACAGGCGTTGGGGCACACGCCTTGACGACGGCGCTGATAATTTCACCCATTCGATCGGGCGTTCTTAATAAATAGGAACCGCTTTTTGCTTTTTCGGTCACCTGTTTGACAGGACAACCAAAATTAATGTCGACGACGCTGACATCGTAGTCTTCTACCAGACGGCGACCGACCTTAGCCATCGTTTCTGATTGATTATCCCAAATTTGCACGGCCAAAGGACGGGCTTCCTCACGCACGCCCCACAGCCGATCAGGATGTTCGGCTTCGTGTTCGTCCAACCAGACAAACCCCCTCGCGTTCACCATCTCAGTCGCGATCAGTCCCGTTCCGCCGTACTCGCGCACGATTTGGCGAAAGGCGTAATTGGTAAAACCAGCCATCGGTGCTTGCAAGATTGGTGGATCAACGACGACGCCCCCGATATGCAGCGGTTTTATATTTGGGAGAATATAGGCCGGTTCATGATTTGAGTCGGATGAGTTCATAGCTCAATTTTAGTCGATAATCCGTCAAGGGTGAATTGCTGTTTCATGTCAGACGCTAAATTCAGGATCCTATGAAATTTGTAGTACTTCAACATACCCAACCCTCCAAACAGGTCCCATTTGCCAGACGGCGATATTTGCAGATGATGGCAGACGCAGAAGATAAAGCAGCCAGTCAATCCGCCGGGAATGACCATCCCAAGGGCCTAGATGTTCACTTCGATTTAATGCTGGAAACTGAACAAGGGCTGAAAACTTGGGCGATGGGTCGTTTACCGATGGCGGGTAAAAATTGCGGCGCAATCCAGCTTCCGCTGCATCGGGCTGACTATTTAACGCACCAGGGTCCCGTTTCCGGTGAACGTGGAACCGTCAAACGAGTGATGCAAGGCGACTACGAATTTATTGCCCTGCAGCAAGTGATGTTGCGAATGAAAAAAGAGGACTTGATCATCGAAATGAATGAAATTCAGCCGGCTCACTTCCGATTTTCGTTCTTTTCATCGGCTAAAGCAGACTGAACTGCTATGGGGAAATTCATCGCGCGTTTCTATAATCCGATGATCAAAACAGATCATTACCCAATAACGCGTGGCGGACCCATGATTTCAATCGACGACATTATCAAACTGCAAACACAAACAGTCGCCGATTGGCATGATGGCCCGATCGAGAACACCGAAGCAGGATTCTTGTCCACCGTTTGTACCCAGCACTCTTTCAACTACCAGCTCTGGCATGAGGAAGACATCGCCCGCAGCCCTGACGTTTCCGATGCGGAGATCGCGCGTGTGAAACGCTCAATCGACCGTTTCAATCAGCAACGCAACGATTGGATCGAAAAAATTGACGATCAGATCGCCACGATGATTCAATCGAAAAAAATTCAAACGCGCGAGGATGCGTTACTGAACACCGAAACCCCCGGCAGTGCAATCGACCGCCTGTCCATCATGTCGCTGAGGCTCTATCACCTCGACGAACAAATGCAACGCACCGACGCCAGTCCCGAACATCGTCAATCGGTCGAGCAAAAAATTGCAGTTTGCCAACTTCAACAGTCCGAGCTGGCAAAGTCTCTTCAACAGCTCGTTGATGCGATCGCGGCGGGCACCAAGAGACACCTGACCTATCGCCAATTTAAAATGTACAACGACCCGGCGCTCAACCCTTATCTCTACAACGCTAAAAATCGCGAGTCCGGTGTTGCAGATTCAGTAAAAGCCAGCGCCTGATCCAATCCCCACCTATGTCAGACTCTTCTTCTCCGCCTACCGGCGTCAGTTACCCGCATGTTTTGATTTGGTCAGTGATTTATGCGTCGATGCTGGTTCCGCTGTTACTGTTCGTAGCGTCGTTGCTTGGGCGTCATTTTTATCTCTGCGAATTGATCGGAAACTTCCGCGCTTACATTTTAGCGCTGCTGATTCCCTGTGGGCTAATTTTATGGTTCACGAGCAAACGAAAACGTGCCTTGTTATTTGCGGCCGCTGCGTTGTGGAGCTGCTTTGGCGTAATCACGCCCGCGTTTTACCATTCGCAACCGCCCGCTGGCAACGAAGTCCTTAAGATAATGTCCTTCAACCTGCTGGGCAATAATCGCCAACACGAAGCCGTCCTTGATCGCATCAAACAGCACGACCCTGATGTTGTGACGGTGGTCGAATACACCGATCAATGGCCGTTGGTTTTGCAAAACCTACACGAAACCTATCCCTTCCGATTGGAACAACCACGTTGGCACGGATTTGGGATCGCCATCTTTAGCAAGCGTCCTTTTACAAATGCATCAGCCACCCAGATCACCGAAGACCTTACGGACAACCCCTTCGTAACGGTTGACGTTGAGATCGGTGGCAGTCCTGTAAGATTGGCAGGACTTCATCTGCTGTCGCCTAAGAATCGTGGCCGGCTGAAGATTCGCAACCAGCAACTGACAGAGATCGCTGACATTCTTGTGCAGCGCGACATCCCCACCATCGTGATGGGTGATTTTAATTGCACGCCATGGTCGCCTTTTCTGTCAGACTTTTTGAAACGCGTACAGTTACGAGACAGCCGTAACGGATTTGGATACCAGTCGTCGTGGAATGCATTGCGTCCCTACTTGATGATTCCCATCGACCACGCGTTGGTATCACCCGAGATCCATGTCCACTCGCGCGCGATTGGTGATTTCGCCGGCAGCGACCACTACCCGCTGATCTTTGAGGTATCTTTAATCGGACCAACTGCGCGGTGAAGACGTTAGGAAAAAAATCTTTCAATCGCCCAACCTTGCTAAGACCGATCGCGGCAGAAGCCTGTTCTATGGAGCTGCTCCGTTGTTATCGGTTATCTTAAAACGCAGACAAACATCCCGCGATAAGCAATCTACGTTTGAGGATCGAAAGCCGTTATTTCGTAGAGGCCTAAAGATGCAGTGGGACCTCTGCTACCGCTGGACGCCGATGATACCGAAATATTGGTCCAGCAATCCAAGTAGTCTAAAACACGTTGATGCACTAAGAAAAGATGCGAGGGTCCCTGGCTACCAAGGTAACCCCACCGCGACCGAGGCCAGATAACGCTTCGGGTCTGACACGCCGAACAGGTTTAAACTTTCGCGCAGTAGATAGCTCGTCTGATAATCGCCTCCAGTCTCACTGACGCAGTGGCATTAACATTAGGTCGGCTGGCTCAGACGCTTTCGCGCGGACAACTTTCACCTGTGAGTTTTGAGCGATTCTAACCAAGCCATCAATGCCACTCAATTACTTGAAGAGCTAAACTTACAGTCAGCAACTGGTATCAATAGGTCTTACTTCGGCGTCAAAGGACCGGAAGTGTTCATTGGAATAGAGTTCGCGGTTCTAACGCTGCGTTCCCTTTTAAGCCGTTTGACCAACGGAGCCATGTTGCCAAACCAACCATCGAGAAATACGATCCGCGCATCGATCCAATTTTCGATACTTTCAATCTCGTTTTCCGGCGTATCAAAATGAGCCTCGAATTGAGGGCAGAATTGCCGCCGGTCAAAAACACCGTTCTTGGCGATCCTCTGATAGTTTTCTCGATAGCGTGACTTCAGTCTCTCAGTTGCGAAAAGTGAGCTACGCAATTCAGTCCATCGCACTCCAATTGTCTCAACGAATCCGGGGCACTTCATGAGACGGCGAAAGAGTTGATTGTACATGCGGCGTTCGACGACGTCTTTGTGTTGCGCAGGGAAGCACATACCGGCCGTCAGATCGAGATCCCAAGGAACAAAAAACCAAGGCGATTCAGTCGATTGGCGAACCAAAAAATAGTTTTTAGCTCGATTGTCCATCGCCGCCAGCAGGTTGATATAAATGAAGTAGTCGGCTGCGTTTTGCAAATCAACCAAACGCTCAATCCCATCAGTGAATTGATCAGAATCAGACTGGGCCGTGAATCTAACAAGACTTTGCAGCGCAACCCAATCCACGTCCACATTTGATTTTGGGTACGTTGCCTCAAAACCGCTCCACTTCTCCTGACCTTCGATCAACAGAGGAGCTGATTTAAAGGAAGTCGCATCCTCCCAATCGCACGCTTTGAAAATCTGTCCACCTGCGTGCTCTTTGGGTTTTTGCACCTTCAGCATCTTCCTGTCAACCGGTTCTCCCAAATAGTAGATGCCCGAATATTTCCCATCCAAAAATAACTCACAGTAAACCTGATGGGGCAGGGAGTGGGCTCCGTGCGATTGATGATCCCGAGCCATCTCTCGCCAGATTTGATGGGCCGTGAAATCGCGAACATTCACCGGCTCGTTCCAAAGCGCGTCGAGGATCCAGTCATCATCGCTACGCATTCCCAGCAGCGACCGTTTCACATTTTGTTCAGAATCAACGCTTGCACGCAATTCAATGCCGTAGCTTTTTTTCGGAAACGTCTGCGATGTTCGGCCTCGCCATTCGATCCCAATCGAAAAAATTTCCACAGGACGTTCGGGTTGCAGAATTTTTAGCGTTGCCGCGACCTTGGGGTCGTCAGCAATATCGTTTCCATCGGTCGTGATATGCAAGATTGGTAATTCAGTCACGCAAACCTTATATGACCGATGGCGATGGTCTTGACCTGCAAAACTGGCGTTGTGGGTGAGCAGAATCTTTTGATCACTATCAATCTCGAATGGCGCTTGGCTGAGCCTAACGCGCGGAGCAAGCGCATCCTCAGATTCACTTGCCGAGCATCCTATCAACACCAGCACCATCATCATCATCATCAAAGCGGCAGATCGCCGGCTTGCGGAAATAACGGTATAGCTTAAGTCATTTGGAGCGATCAAGATTCAGCCTAAGGTATTCTGCCAAGGGACCGGAGAGACAAATTGCACGTTAGCAAAATTGCCGCCTTCGGCCATCAGCAGTTTTTATAGACAGTTTCCAACCACCGTTGCTTTCTCCGCTTGGCCATATCTTCCAATGCCTTTCCGGTTTCGTGGCAAATGTCGCCAGCCGTCCAGACTGACGGCAACTTAGACAGACCTCCAGCAACGTCGAGCCCGTCGACCCCGTCGACCCACCAGCCTCCAAAAATGCGAAGCCGTTACGCCTAATAATGCGGGCAACGTCATTTTGTCGCCCAATGACGTGACATTAGGCACACCGGTTGCTAGGTTATGTCATGCAAAAACTACGATGCCCCCGCTTTGAAAAGGATTGATGATGCCTGTAAATAGCAACGACGTTGAACAAATCGAAGAGAACTGGAACAATATTCGTCGTCAATTGCGAAGCCGCTGGCCAGAATTGTCGGCAGATGACGTCAAAATGATTGATGGCGATTCGCAGAAGCTGATCGCGCTGGTTCATCAGCGTACCGGCGGGAACTTGCCGGAGATCAGAGATGCCATCGACGAAATCAGCCAGCAGAGTGGCGGCCTGTTGTCGCGCGTCGCTCAAGGTGTTTCCGATGCGACCAACACAGTTTCCCAGCAGGTCGGTGATGCCTACCAGTACGCCAGCGATGCGACCAGCACGCAATACGGAAATTTGACGAGCAACCTGTCTGATACGATCAGGAAATCACCTTCGCAAACGATGGCCGTTGCTTTCGGATTAGGCATCGCCATTGGGTTGCTCGCATTGCCAACCTCACGGCCAAGCCAATCCAGATGGCAAAGCTGGTACTAGGCGAAGAAAATCCGCCATCCCTAACCCCATTCAGTAATCTCATGTGACCGGGAGATATTAGGAATCGGAGCAAGAAAACGGCCTAAGCGTTGCGCAACGGCATGCTTGTGTAGTAAGTCTAAGCACGAAAAGTCTTTATCCGTTAAAACTTTGCGCTAAAATCACAGAGAAATCGTGACCGCTTCGTTTGACAAAAAAAATAGTTTTCCGCTGCCGCGCTAAGCGTTGGTTTCAGATTTCCGCTGCTTGATCATTTGGCTAACAAAGATCAATGCCCCGCGCGCATCGTGGCAAATGTTGATGATGTCAATTGCCAATCCTTTATCTCATCGTCGACACGCGACTCTCCGATCTCGTTTTATAGCTCGTCAATTATCTCAACCAACCACGCCGTAAAGATGTCACTGGCTTGCAAACGAAGATCCTGGGTAACGTCTTGTACTACTACCCAATCCTCTTCGGCAATCGACTCGTAGATCATTTTAGAATGACGACCGA
>Ga0114956_1001478_pt1 | contig 18450 bp, 19 predicted proteins | sample MaitaG_FD_87304 | JGI IMG/M metagenome (GOLD analysis project Ga0114956, IMG submission 87304) | Marine algal microbial communities from Maine, USA - Maine_Asex2 metaG | ecosystem: Host-associated > Algae > Red algae > Unclassified | place: Maine, USA | collected 2015-01-05 | reverse complement strand
TGTTAAGGCAACTATCGATGCATTGGCTAAATTAAGAAGCCCAATGTCTGTTGCAAAGGCACGTAATATCAGTATGGAAAAATTATTCAACGGATAAATTGATTTAGGATTTATTATTATGGATTTATAATATTTCAATTCATAATTTTCAATCTATAATCTATAATTATAAAATTATGGCAAAGATTAAAGTTACACAAGTAAAGAGTGTTATCGACCGTAGCAAGCGCCAAAAAGCAACAATGATTGCATTGGGACTCAAAAAGATGAATAGTTCAGTTGTTCACGAAACTACTCCCCAGATTTTAGGAATGGTTGCCAAAATTAACCATTTGGTGAAAGTGGAACAAATGTAAATTATTACCGTAATTATTTCTTGTAAAAAAGTTTTAGATTCTTTTTGGAGAATTTAATATTAAAAATAAAAATCATGGAATTACACAACCTCAAACCCGCTGCAGGTTCAATTAAAAAAGGAAAGAGAATAGCTCGTGGACAAGGTTCAGGTCATGGTGGTACAAGTACACGTGGTCACAAAGGTGCAAAATCTCGTTCAGGTTACAAAAGCAAACGTAACTTTGAAGGTGGTCAAATGCCTTTGCAAATGCGTCTTCCAAAGAGAGGATTTAAAAATCCTAACCGAGTAGAATTCGTACCATTAAACTTAAGCCGATTACAAGCTATTTCAGAAAAACACAACTTGACAACAATTGATATGGAAACATTAGTTGCAAGTGGTATTGTGCGAAAAAATGACCGAGTTAAAATTTTAGGCAGGGGGGAATTGAAAGCTAGCCTTTCTATTAATGTACATGCCATTTCTGATGCTGCAAAAACTGCAATTGAGGGAGCTGGTGGAAGTGTTAATCTTGTTTAAAAAAATTTAATGAAAAAATTAATTACTACTCTACAGAACATTTGGAAAATTAAAGATTTAAGGGATCGAATTCTGTTCACCCTATTGATTTTAGCTGTGTATCGATTTGGCTGCTTCGTAGTTCTGCCAGGTGTTGATGCAGCGAAATTAGCTGCTGCCACACAATCAGGCGGTGGAGGTCTTTTAGATTTAATCAATGCGTTCTCTGGTGGTGCCTTTCTAGGTGCGGCTGTTTTTGCATTAGGGATTATGCCATATATTACAGCATCGATTATTATTCAGTTATTAGGATTTGCTGTTCCTTATTTCCAAAGATTGCAACAACGTGAAGGTGAGTCAGGGAGGAAAAAAATTACCCAGATTACCCGATGGTTAACAGTTGCAATTTGTTTAGTTCAAGGTAGTGGTTATTTATCATATTTAGATTCTCAAGGAGCTATTGCAACTGCGATGGAGAATCAAAAAACATTATTCTATTTTGCTAACTTAATCATTTTGACTACAGGTACTGTATTCGCAATGTGGTTAGGAGAGAAGATTACAGATAAAGGAATTGGGAATGGTATTTCACTTTTGATTACCATTGGAATTATTGCAACACTTCCTGGTGCTTTAGTTTTTGAGGTTACAAGTCAATTTAATGATGGCAATCTTATTATGTTGATTTTGGAGTTTGCAGCATTATTTGGAGTAGTGGTAGCAACAGTTTTGATAGTACAAGGAGTTCGAAGAATTCCTATTCAATTTGCTAAGCGTATGGTTGGAAGAAGTTCCAACGCAATGCCTGCAACTGGAAACAGGGATTATATTCCCTTGAAAGTAAATGCAGCAGGGGTAATGCCTATCATTTTTGCTCAAGCATTAATGTTCTTGCCTGCAGCTTTAGGTAACTATGCTTCACCTGATGGTGGAGGAACTGGATTCTTAAGTAGCTTGTCTGATTTTACTTCATGGTCATATAATATTATCTACTTCTTTTTAGTAGTTATTTTCACATATGTTTATACTGCATTATTAGTAAATCCTACTCAATATGCAGAGTATTTGAAAAGACAAAATGCATTCATTCCTGGTATTAAACCAGGGAAAAATACAGCTGATTTCATCGATTCAGTAACATCAAGAATTACTTTACCAGGATCTATTTTCTTAGGTTTAATTTCTATTCTTCCTGCAGTAGCTGCAAATGTTTTAGGAATTAATATTGGATTTGCAATGTTCTTTGGTGGAACATCATTATTGATTTTAGTTGCAGTTGTTTTAGATACATTACAACAAATCGATAGTCACTTACTAATGCGAAAATATGATGGATTAGTGAAGTCGGGAAGAGGTCAAGGAAGAAGTAGAATTCAAGGAATTGGAGCAAGTATGTAATTGTTCAAAAGGTAAGAATTTAATTTAATTCTTTTTTTTGATTGATTTTATAAAAACGGTAAATACGAATTTCACATTTTGAAAAAGAAGCCAATATATAAAACTGACGAAGAAGTAGAGTTAATTAGAGAAAGTTGTTTGTTAGTTTGTAAAGCTTTAGCTCATGTTGCCAGCGTCATTCGACCAGGAGTAAAAGGAGCTAAAATAGATCGAGAAGCAGAAGAGCTTATTCGTGATCATGGTGCAGTTCCAGGATTTAAAGGTCTTTATGGTTTTCCAGCAACACTTTGTATTTCAATAAATGAAGGTGTTGTTCACGGAGTTCCTTCAGAATATGAATTTCAAGATGGAGACATTGTTTCTGTCGATTGTGGAACATATATGAATGAATTTTATGGAGATGCAGCTTATACGTTTGCACTTGGAGAGGTAAAAGAAAAAACAATGGAATTACTTCAAGTAACTAAGACAGCTTTATATAAAGGTATTGAGCAAGCAGTTGTTGGAAAGAGGATAGGAGATATTAGTTACGCAATTCAAAATTATTGTGAAAGACCATTTAATTTTGGTGTAGTTAGAGAATTGGTTGGACATGGTTTAGGAAGACAATTGCACGAAGCACCAGAGGTGCCTAATTTTGGAAAAAGAGGGAAAGGCCCAGTTTTAAAAAATGGATTAGTTATCGCTATTGAGCCAATGATTAATTTGGGAAAAAGAGAAGTTAGACAATCATCTGATGGTCACACCATAGTTACAAAGGATATGACTCCGTCAGCACATTACGAACACACAATAGTAGTAAGAAAAGGAAAAGCCGATATCTTATCGAATCATAGCAAAGTAGAAGATAATATTAAAAATAACCCAGAAGTTAGGGAAGTTTCGATAAAAAGTTAGATATTTGCACTCCGAAAATTTGAGTATGGCAAAACAGGATTTAATAAAACAAGATGGTATCATTGAAGAAGCATTGTCAAACGCAATGTTTCGGGTACGTTTGGAGAATGACCATCAAATAGTCGCAACTATTTCAGGAAAAATGAGAATGAATTATATTCGAATATTACCAGGAGATAAGGTTGCTGTAGAAATGTCTCCATACGATTTATCAAGAGGTAGAATAACTTACCGATACAAATAATAACATTGTTATTTTTCTAAAATAACAACTAAAAGAAATATCATGAAAGTAAGAGCTTCCATAAAAAAACGATCAGTAGATTGTAAGATCGTTCGAAGAAAAGGAAAATTATACGTAATCAACAAAAAGAATCCTAGGTTCAAGCAACGTCAAGGATAATTTTTAAGTAAATAATTTATTCCTTTTAAGGGATAAATACATAATCAAAATAATATGGCTCGTATTGCAGGTAATGATTTACCACGTAACAAAAGAGGAATCATCGGTTTGACCTACGTTTATGGCATCGGATCAACTTTAGCAAAAGAAATTTTGGATAAAGTGGGTGTTGATCAGCATACTAAGATTGGTGATTGGACGGATGATAATATCCGTGAAATTTCTAAACTTATCCAAGACGAATATCAAGTAGAAGGTCAATTAAGATCGGAAGTTCAAACTAACATCAAGCGATTGATGGATATTGGATGTTACAGAGGATTACGTCACAGAAAAGGATTACCATTGAGAGGTCAACGTACCCAAACTAATGCTCGTACTCGAAAAGGTAAGAAGAAGACTGTTGCAGGTAAGAAAAAAGTTACTAAATAATATAATTGATCATTGTTGCCAGTTGTTTGTTTTACATTAGACTTACAACTTCTCAACTAACAACGACATTTCAAAATGGCTAAAGGAAAAGTAGTTAAAAAAAGAAAAGTTAGAGTTGAAGCTGAAGGCCAAGTGCACATTCAAGCTACCTTCAACAACATTATTATTTCTTTGACAAATAAGGCTGGACAAGTTATTTCTTGGGGATCTGCTGGTAAGGCTGGCTTTAGAGGTTCTAAGAAAAACACCCCTTATGCTGCACAAGTTGCTGCTACAGATGCTGCCAAGGTAGCCTATGATGCAGGTATGCGGCATGCAATTGTTTACGTAAAAGGACCTGGTTCTGGAAGAGAATCAGCTATCCGTGCAGTTGACAATGTTGGAATCAAAATATCTAAAATTAAAGATATGACTCCAATTCCTCATAACGGTTGTCGTCCACCTAAACGTAGAAGAGTTTAATCCCTTTTGGGATTATTTTATTCCAATAGGAAATTAAATATCCATAGAAAATACCTGTTTTAAAAAATTATATTTTTAAATGAGAATAAGAAACAGAAATAACCAACGAAAAAGTTGGTTTTAGTTTTTAGTTGATTTAAAAATAGAATTTTAAAAAACTCAAATTAATTTTAGAAATGGCAAGATATACTGGACCCACTTCAAAAAAAGCTAGAGCATTAGGAGAACCAATCTTTGGTTTTGACAAAGCATTTGAAAGAAAGAAATATGCTCCGGGACAGCACGGTAATTCTCGAAAGAGAAAACAAAAATCGGATTATGCTAACCAATTAATGGAAAAGCAAAAAGCTAAATATACTTATGGTGTATTAGAGCGACAGTTCCGAAACTTGTTTGAGAAATCAACTCGTAAGAAAGGGGTTACTGGTGAAGTTTTACTTCAATTCTTAGAGGCTCGCTTAGATAATGTTGTTTATCGAATGGGTATTGCACCTACTCGAAGAGCAGCTCGTCAATTAGTTTCTCATAAGCATATTGTAATTAATGGCATCGTGAATAATATTCCTTCTACTCAATTATATCCTGGTGATGTGATTTCTGTTAGAGGAAAATCTCAAGGATTGCTTGTGGTTGAGGAGAGCATCAATGCAAATAAAAATGAATCCAAGAAATTTGGTTGGATTGAGTTTACTCCATCTAAAATGACTGGAAAATTCTTAGAATACCCAGAAAGAGAAAATATTCCAGAGAATATCAATGAACAGTTGATTGTTGAATTATACTCTAAATAAAAATAAACTCCAGCAACAATTGATACTTCATCTATTGTTGCTGGTTGTATTTATACTACAGAATTACTGCACAGTATTTTCAAAAAAAATTAAAACCTAGTTTTCAATAGTGAATTTTCATTATTTACTTACAAGTTTTAATTATTCATTTTTCTTCAAATAATACCTCCAATAAATATGAGCATTTTAAATTTCCAGAAGCCTGATAAGATTTTGATGCAGAAAGCCAACGACTTCGAAGGCACTTTCGACTTCAAACCACTTGAGCCAGGATTCGGTCAAACAGTAGGGAACTCATTAAGAAGAGTTTTACTTTCCTCTTTGGAAGGTTTTGCTATTTCTGCAGTACGTATTGCTGGTGTGGAGCATGAATTTGCAACCATCCGAGGAGTAGTAGAAGATGTAGTTGATATTATTTTGAATTTAAAACAAATCAGAATCAAGCAATTAATTGCTGATGAAGATATCTCTTCTGAAAAAATATACTTAACAATTAGTGGTAAAGAAGAATTTAGAGCGGGTGATATCGAAGAACACACTAATGTTTTTAAAATAATGAATCCAGACTTGTTAGTTTGCAACATGGAGCCATTTGTTAATCTTGAGATGGAATTATCGATCACTAAAGGTCGGGGATATGTTCCTGCAGATGAAAATTTGCCAAAAGATGCTGCAATTGGAGTTATTCCAATCGATGCAATTTACACACCGATCAAGAATGTTGCATATAAAGTATCTAACACTCGTGTGGGGCAAAGAACGGATTATGAGAAATTGACTATCGATGTAAAAACTGATGGTACAATTCATCCAGAAGAAGCAATTAAAGATGCCTCCCGAATTTTGATTCAGCACTTAATGCTGATTACTGACGAAAATATCACATTCGAAGATGGTGGCAGCCGTGAAGATAATATCGTAGATGAGCACATCTTACATATGCGTAAGTTATTGAAAACATCTTTGGAAGATTTGGATCTTTCAGTACGTGCATATAATTGCCTGAAAGCTGCGAAGATTAATTCTTTGGCTGAGATGGTTAAGTATGACACGCACGAATTGTTAAAATTTAGAAATTTTGGTAAAAAATCTTTGGTAGAAATCGAAGAATTACTTCAAGACAAGGGCTTGACTTTTGGAATGGATTTATCAAAGTATAAATTAGACGAAGAGTAAAAAAAATGATGTAGGATTATGGATTCATGATTTTTAGATTACTTCTTAATCATAAATTCATGATTTTTAATACATAAATGCAGTAACCGACGCATCTTAAAGATTCCGGTGCTGAGATGTTCTTTATTTTTTAATTAAAAATTAAACCAGTCAAAATGAGACACGGTAAAAAGTTTAACCACTTAGGTCGAAAAAAAGGTCACAGAACAGCATTGTTGAAAAACATGTCTAACTCATTAATTGAGCACAAAAGAATTAATACAACTTTGGCAAAAGCTAAAGCATTAAGACTTCACTTGGAACCAATTATCACAAAATGTAAAACTAATACCACTCACTCTCGACGAGTTGTTTTTAGTTATTTACAAAGTAAAGAATCAGTTCAAGAATTATTTGATAATGTTGCATCAAAAATTGCTGATAGACCAGGTGGATATTTAAGAATTATCAAAACTGGCTTTCGTAAAGGTGATGCAGCAGAACTGGCAATGATCGAATTCGTAGATTATAACACAGTTTATACTAATGATAAAGCTCCTGCTGGAGCTGGTAAGAAGAAAACTCGTAGAAGAAGAAGGGGTGGTGCTAAAGCTGCAACTGCCACGGCTGCTGCCGTTGTTACTGATGCAGTTGAAGAGGTAGTAAAGGGAGATGATCCAGAAATGGACACTTTGATGAACGATGCAGTTGAAGAATCTGGAACAGTTGTAAATGAAGATACTCATACTAAAGATTCTGATTCATCTGAAGAAGAATAATTAATATGATTTCATTATAGTTTCGTAAAAAGGCTGTTCTACTTTCTAAGTGAACAGCCTTTTTTTAAATAAAAAAAGAGAATTTTAAAGTTTAGCATTTAATTTGCAATAGTTTAATTTTAGAAATTCATATTCAATTTTGAAAGGACAGTTTTTAATCATATTCTACAAATTATAATTGATTTTTATCATGAAACAAGTACCTGCAGTTTTATTATTAGAAGATGGAACCGTTTTTCACGGGAAATCAGCTGGAGCAATTGGAACCACAACGGGTGAAATTTGCTTCAATACCGGAATGACTGGATACCAAGAAGTTTTCACAGACCCATCCTATTTTGGCCAATTGTTAGTTGCGACTAATGCACACATTGGAAATTACGGAACGAAAGATGCCGATACCGAATCAGATTCGATAAAAATTTCAGGATTGATTTGTAAAAATTTCACTTGGCAATATTCTCGAAAAATGGCTGATGAATCTATTCAAGATTATTTTGAAAAAGAAAATTTAGTCGGAATTTCGGATTTAGATACTCGTGCAATTGTTCGACACATTAGAACAAAGGGAGCAATGAATGGAATTATCTCTTCAGAAATTTCAGATTTAGAAAAATTGAAGGAGCTTTTGAAAAAAGCGCCAAGCATGGCTGGATTAGAACTAGCAAGTAAAGTGAGTACAGATAAACCATATTTTTATGGAGATCCAACTGCTAAATTTAAAGTTGCAGTTATGGATTTTGGAACGAAAATGAATATTCTTCGAAACTTCACCAAACGGAATTGTTACCTACAAGTTTTTCCAGCAAAAACACCTGCGGCAGATGTGATCGCTTGGAATCCTGATGGATATTTTCTTTCCAATGGTCCTGGTGATCCAGAACCAATGGACTATGCAGTTGCTTCTGCAAAAGCATTTTTAAAAGAAGACAAACCTCTTTTTGGAATTTGTTTGGGACATCAAATATTGGCTTTGGCCAATGATATTCCTACTTATAAAATGCACCACGGACATCGAGGAATTAATCATCCTGTGAAAAATTTATTATCTGGGAAATGTGAAATCACAAGTCAAAATCATGGTTTCGGAGTAAATCCAGATGCCATTAAGGCAAGTGATAAAGTGGAAATCACTCACGTGAACTTGAATGATGATACGATCGAAGGAATTAAAGTGGTAGGCAAAAAAGCATTTTCAGTTCAATATCACCCAGAAGCTGCTCCTGGACCGCATGATGCGAGATACCTTTTTGACCAGTTTTTAGAGATGTTGGAGAAGGATGTAAAAGTTGTGGCAGTAAAATAAAATCCATCGTGATTTAGAATAAAAAAGAAAGCGAGCTTTAAAATTTAAGGCTCGCTTTTTTTATTCACAGTTCCTTTAAAAAAGATAAATTTGTTCTTTTTAAAACCTTCAATTCCCCCTAAATTTTTCGTTTCTTTGCACCTTCAAAACTACCTTTTGAATGCACTAACCAATCTTAAGTTCTAAGACTTAACCAAAAGAGATAACCTATTTTTTTCAAATCAATTCTGTTCCAAAACGGAGTTAAAAAACATTTTAAACATGAGTGCAATTATCGACATTCACGCAAGACAGATTTTAGATTCACGTGGAAATCCTACTGTAGAAGTTGAAGTAACTACTGAGACAGGTCATACTGGATTGGCGGCGGTTCCTTCTGGAGCATCAACTGGAAAGTATGAAGCAGTTGAATTAAGAGATGGTGACAAATCTAGATATCTAGGAAAAGGAGTTTTAAAAGCATGCTCCAATGTGGAAGAGGAAATTAGAGATAACTTGATAGGTACAAATGTTTTTGAGCAAAGAGAGATTGACCAAGTTATGTTAGATTTAGATGGTACAGCGAACAAATCTAAATTAGGTGCAAATGCTATTTTAGGAGTTTCTTTAGCTGTGGCTAAAGCTGCTGCTGCTGAATTGGAGCAACCACTTTACCGATATTTAGGAGGGGTGAACGCACATGTTCTGCCAGTTCCAATGATGAATATTTTGAATGGAGGATCTCATGCAGATAATAGCATTGACTTTCAAGAGTTTATGATTATGCCAGTTGGAGCAGAGATTTTTTCCGAAGGATTAAGAATGGGAGTGGAGGTTTTTCATACCTTGAAAGATGTTTTGAAATCAAAAGGTTACTCCACTAACGTTGGTGACGAAGGTGGTTTTGCTCCAAATATCAAATCAAATCACGAGGCAATTGAAATCGTTTTGCAATCAATCGAAAAAGCAGGTTACAAGCCAGGGGAAGATATTTTGGTAGCAATGGATGCTGCGGCTTCGGAATTTTATAATGCAGAAGAAAAAGTATATCACTTTGCTTCTTCTACGGGAGATAAATTGACCAGTTCTGAAATGGTGGACTATTGGAAAAGTTGGGTAGATAAATATCCAATTCTTTCTATCGAAGATGGTTTGGATGAAGATGATTGGAGTGGATGGAAAGCATTGACTGCTTCTATCGGAGACCGATGTCAATTGGTAGGTGATGATCTTTTTGTAACTAATACAGTTCGATTACAACGAGGAATTGAAGAGGCTTCTGCTAATTCAATTTTGATAAAAGTAAACCAAATCGGTACATTGACTGAAACCATCGAAGCGGTGAGTTTGGCGAATCGTCATTCATTCACTTCAGTAATGAGTCATCGATCAGGAGAAACGGAAGATACTACGATTGCTGATTTGGCAGTAGCATTAAATACTGGTCAAATCAAAACAGGTTCAGCTTCTCGTTCTGATAGAATCGCAAAATACAATCAATTGTTGCGAATCCAAGAAGAGTTAGGTGATGCAGCAATTTACCCAGGAAAAGCACTTCTTGGGTAACGGTTAATGATTAACGGTGAACTGTTAACGATTCCAGAGTGGGGGTAACACAAGTGGTATTAACCATTCATCATTATACATTCACCATTAATATATTTATATTTGCATTTGAAAAAAAATGCTCAGACTATGGCTGTGAGAAATAATCCATTTAAACCAATTGTGCAAGCAATTCCTGCTCCGATAAGAAACAAGTATTTTTTAGTACTCGTGTTTTTTACGATGTGGATGATTTTTTTTGATAGACATCAGTTTCACGAAATTTTGGGGTTAAGCCAGAAGGTTGATCAAATGAAGTCAGATAGAGATTATTATATTGAACAAATCAAACAAGTCAAAGAAGACGAAAAGGATTTGTTACTCAATATCGAAAAGTACGGGCGAGAGCATTATTTTATGAAAAAAGATAACGAAGATGTTTTCATTTTCGAAGAAGAAGATAAAACAGAGTGATAAATTATGAGTGAGAAGTGATGAGTATTTCCAACTTTGAGAAAACTCATCACTCATCACTTCTCGTTAATCACTAAATTACATTACTTATAAAAAAATAAAGATGGCAGTTTTAGTAGGAAAAGATTCCAAAATTATCGTTCAAGGATTTACTGGAAAAGAAGGTACATTTCATGCGGGTCAGATGATCGAATATGGAACACCTGTAGTTGGTGGGGTGACTCCTGGAAAAGGAGGAAAGACTCATTTAGACCGTCCAGTTTTTAATACAGTTGCTGAAGCAGTTGAAAAAGTAGGAGCAGATACTTCTATTATTTTTGTACCGCCACCATTTGCTGCTGATGCGATTATGGAAGCTGCTGCTGCTGGAATCAAAGTGATCATTTGTATCACGGAAGGAATTCCTGTTCAAGATATGGTAAAAGTGAATGCATTTCTTTCTGATAAAGACTGCAGATTAGTTGGACCAAACTGTCCAGGTGTCATGACTCCAGGCGAAGCAAAAGTTGGAATTATGCCAGGATTTATTCATAACCCAGGTCGTATTGGTATCGTTTCTCGATCAGGTACATTGACTTACGAAGCGGTGGATCAAATCACAAAAGCTGGATTAGGGCAATCAACTTGTATCGGAATTGGTGGTGATCCAATTATCGGAACTACGACACAGCAAGCAGTTCAGTTATTGATGGAAGATCCTGATACCGATGCTATCGTGATGATCGGAGAGATTGGAGGAAGTATGGAAGCAGATGCTGCTCATTGGATCAAAGCTAATGGAACGAAACCAGTTGTTGGTTTTATCGCAGGTCAAACTGCCCCTAAAGGTAGAACGATGGGACATGCTGGTGCAATCGTTGGTGGTGCGGAAGATACTGCTGAAGCAAAAATGAAAATTATGGATGAGTGTGGAATTCATGTAGTGAATTCTCCTGCGATGATTGGTGAGACGATGATTAAGGCTTTGGCTGAAGCTGGAGTAGTTGCTGGATAGTTTCCATTTTTATAAAAATATTAAACGCCTCATTTCGAGTAATTGGAATGGGGCGTTTTTGTATTTTTAATGCACATTATTTTTAATGTATGAGTCTAAAGAATCAAATATGATTATCGCAAACTTATAAAAAAGTGATTTAGATATTTAGATAGCAGGAAAATCATGAAAAATATATTTGGGTTATTCTCGTTAAATTAAGAGTTATTTTGTTTTAAAATAATCACAAATAAAAAATACAAATGATGAAAAATTTAACCTATCTATTTATTGTTTCTTTATTATTTTTAAGTTGTGAATCAGATAAGGAAATAATTTCTAAAGCTGAAACCGAAGGTGAAAACCTTAGCAATTCAAAGTTTTCAAAATATGATAATAATGAAGAAGGGATTCATTATGCATTGCTAATTTCGGACAATGTTGAGGTAGAAAAAGAAAAAGTAGAATCTTTTAACTTAAATAAAGAAAAAAATAAAACAAAGCGAGTTAGTTCAATCGTATTAAAAACGAAAGATGAGGAAAAAATCAATTGTTTAGTTATTAGGAGATTTGATAGTCTAAAAGAAGCAAAGAATTATTTGTTGGATTTAAAAACAGAACTAGACTTGAAGGATGATAGAAAAATATATGAAATTAGTCAAGTGAACTATAGAATGTTTTTAAAAAATAAGGAGGTTGAGGGATATGATAAATTTTATCAAAATAAAGAATAAAAGGAAAATATCTAGTTAATTATTTATCCATTAAAATAGTAAGGATAGTTGAGTAGTAAACTATTGATAATTTCCATTTTATAAAAATATTAAACGCCTCATTTCGAGTAATCGAGATGAGGCGTTTTGTGTAGTTAAGAAGCAGGAGCTTCGTAGTTACTTATAAAGAATCGAATATGCCAACGTCGCCAAAACCACAACGACCAAAGCAATTAAAGCAGTCATATAAGTTGAGTTATTTCGATATTGATTAAATAACAATTCCATCACATCTCGCCATTCCAATCCTCGAACTGCACCCTCCCGAGCTAAGACAAAATATTTTTTTCCACCTTTTCGCCTTTGATCTCCATGTTTTTTTAGGATAAAAAAATCTTTATTTAAAAAAGCAAGATCATACAATTCGCTAGTGACAGCCGTTTTTTCGATAATAAAAGTATTGGACTTACTTAATATTTTCCAAACTCCCTGAGTGATGTTTCCATCAATGGAAATTAAATATTCCTCTTCCTCTCGAAAAATATGCAAGACCGATTCATGAAATTCATCGTCATCTCGAATCTCCAACCACCGAGTATCTAAATAAAATTGTTGCTCGTAAAGATCTTCTCCCCACGGTCGAATTTTTGGAATAATCTGATCCAGTTGCTGATCCATCGTAGCTGCATCAGGTAAAGGCAATTCAAAAGTCCGAGAAATATTTTCAGTTATTTTATTTTCCACAAGCTGTTTTTATTAAAAAAAAGGTTGATTCGTTTTTTTCAAAATCAACGTTGTAAATTTAGTCAAAAACAAACAATAGTAAAAGTATTTTTTATATCGCTACCGCTAAAACATATACAAAAAAAAGCTACTGAAACTAATTTCAGTAGCTTAGGCAAAGTTCAATAATAAACTTACATTCTTGACTGTTTATTTTGTTCCTATTTTTCCACTTTGAAATCAGTCATTTATCCAGATAAACTCGTGCTTTCAAAGTAAAAACTAGAAACAAAATAATCTACTCAAGAATATAAATTTATTAATGCACTTTACCTTTGTCAAAATTTAATCGCAAACTTATTTTTTATTAAAAAGCATGACCTAATTTAATTGCACCAAACGCCGCAGGTGTAGTTCCTCCATTTATTTTGTACAGTCCTCGATGAAATTCACCGAAGTACAAAAAGTAATTACTTCTCCATCGAGGAACATTATCATTTCCAATTCCTATTCCAAAAGAACAGTCAATCAAAAAATGTTTTAGCAAAACTCGTTGCCAACCAAGTTGCAATAGTAATGCTTGGTATTTTATTTTATCTAAAGTAATAGTTGTATTTGTTCTCAAACCAGAATTAGGATCTATCACCGGATTGAATTTATTTACCTCGTAGGAACCAATAGTCAATTCAGGTTGTAAATAAAGTCCATTGAGAAAACGATAAGATTTGCCACTCTTTTTTGCAAGAGGATGCTTGAAAAAATATTTATAACCTCCTCGAAAGAATAACCCTTCGTTGACAACTGGAACCTTGCGATTTCCTTTTGTTTGGTTCTCGATCGTCCTAGTTTTATGCTTGAAATTTCCAAAACCAATGAATCCAATACTTAATTCTAGATTTCCTTGAGGATATAAAACTCGCTCGTATGAAATTTCTAAATGTTCCAAAAGGGGAGAAAGAAGACTCACTTTTAGTGCATTCTTTTTGGTCTCTTTTAAAATGATTAACTCACTATTTACATTTTCTTCAGATGATTGAGACAGAAGGTTGTTTGAACAAAAAGTAAAAATTAGAAATGAAATACAGAAAATAAATATTTTCATAGAGCTATTTTTTAGTTAAATAGTACTGTAAAATTATGGAGGTAGTAGTGAAGTTTTGAATCGTAAATCAATCCAAATACATATTTTTTAATCCAATGTTAGTTTTAAAAAAAAGAGGTGTTAGCGCTTCAAGCGCTAACACCTCTAGTGAGATTGTGAATTAATTGTGAAAAATAAAACTAAACCTCCTCCAACGCTCGAATTTCAACAATCGGCAACTCTACAAAAAAGTCAGTCCCCACATCTACAATCGACTCAAAATGAATTTTTCCATCCACCGATTCAATAATGTTTTTGGAAATTGCTAATCCTAAACCAGTTCCAGAATTCTTAGTCGTGAAGTTTGGAACAAAAACTTTATTCCATTGATCTTCCGAAATTCCAGTTCCATTATCTTTCACTTTGATGACTGCCATTTGATCTTCTTGATGCAGAGAAACAATAATATTTCCACGGCGATGATCTGGAATGGCTTGCGTTGCATTTTTAATTAAATTATTCAACACCTGAATCAAGTGATTTTTATCTGCAAAAACAAAGATTTGATTTTCAGGTAATTCCAAACTTAAATCAATCATTTCCGAACCTTCATTGAAAAAATCAAAAACAGATCTTACCAAATCATTTACCACTAATTTTTGATTATCAGCACGAGGCATTTTGGCAAAATTAGAAAACTCAGAAGCAATCGAAGCTAAGTTATCAATCTGTTCAATCAAAGTTCCCGATACTCTTTTTAACAAAGGAGAAATATCCTCAGGGTTCGAGCGATAAGCATGCAGCAAATATTGAATACTCAACTTCATCGGAGTCAGAGGATTTTTGATCTCATGCGCCACTTGTTTTGCCATCTCACGCCAAGCACCTTCCCGCTCTTGGTGCGCTAATTTTTCTGCACTCTCTTCCACTTTTTTTATCAATCTGTTATATTCTTCAATCAAGTCACCCAACTCATCTTTACTTTCCCATACGAGTGGTTCATTTCTTTTCCCTAATTTGAATTCTTTCAACTTTTCTCCAATTCTTGCAATTGGTCGAGTAATCGAATTAGTAATTCCAATCGCCACAGCACCCGCAATCAATAAAAGAAAAACATATAAATTTAAAAGTGTTCCCATAAAAACGTTGACATCATCTCGCAACTCTCTTTGTTTGGAGTAGTAGGGAAGTCCCATGTAGGCGACCGTTTGTGTTTCAATTTCATTGCGGTCATTTAGGAGGGATAATTTTAATGGAAGGTAGGCAGCTTTGTAAGTTAACGAACCAACTTTTTCTTCCTCCTGCGTATATTTTAATTTATTCATTCGAGACAAAGCATTGAATGCCATCGCATCCATAGATTTTGAAACGATACCTTTATTGAATACATCACTCTCGGATGAACTAATCAACATGCCACTTTTATCATAGATATTTACATCCATTCGATGAACGGTAGAAATCCGTTTTAACATTCGATCATAATCGAAATCTGTATTTCCATTTCGACTATAATAATCTTCTAGTTCTAAATTAGTATCCATTAAAATCGCTTTCCCTTTTCTGTCCAAACGACCTTCATGATAATTTCCTCGTTCATCACTAAAGTATCTAACGGTCACAAATCCAATGGAAAAGAAAAAGATAACTGTCAATGCAATTACCGCCATTTGGATTCGAGTACGAATACTCATCACTTTGTCAAAAGTGAAACTGAAAATGGAAGGAAGTGATTTAAAAATAGAGTTAAAAAGCATCAGTATCAAAATCACAATCAATAACAACACAAACAAAAATGCAAACAATGTAATAATTCTCCTTGCAGTAGGTAACTCCTTACTGATCACTACAATATTATCATTAGAAGCTCGATAAATTAAATGCGAACGAACACCATCGTTTACCTCAATCGGATTTTCTGTTGGAGAAGGGACAGCATCAAACTTATATTTGTCATCGTAAGATTCCCCTTCTTTGTAAATGAGGGCTTCGTTTTTATTGTAAATCGCATACTCGTAATTTCCTAAATCATTGAGATCCTTGTACTGTTTTTCAATCAGTAATTCCGTGAAAACTTTTGATTGATCTCTTCGATTTCTTTCCACTTCCAGCACTAAATTGATTGGTTCATTAGGGGAACCTTCTGGGAAAAAATTGAAATGGAGTAAGTAAGTATTTTTATTATTTTTTTGAGAAAGAAATTTTAAGTTGTTAGTTCCCGTGGACGTAGCTTCATTTAATTTCATTTCTAATTGTTCCTTTGCCGAAGGAAAAGAATCTAAGGCTGAACCAAATTGAGTATAAGCATGAAAATCATATTGATAATTATTATGTAAATAAATATTATCTGTAAAATGTTTATTGATGATAGATAGAACATCTTCTGGTTTAGCTTTAAAAGGATACGGTTTTAATAATTCTTTTAGTTCTCGATCATTTTTAATATCGCTTTTTACTTTATCCAAACTTTCTTCCGCCATTCTATCTTTCAAGTCAGATAATTCTTCCGCATATTTTAGTCGTCTTCCAAAATCCATATCATTATTATATTTAAATAATAAGATGGATGGTATCATCGCAAACACCACTAACCAAATCACCAACCAAAAAAAACTAGGACGATTATAATCAACGTAAATGTCAAAAATCAAATTGAAGGTGTAGCCAATAATAATCATTTCTGCAACTGGCAAATCTGAATTAGATTTTAAGATAATAGGAATCGCCAACACAGAAGCTAAACCTAATGCACCGAGTCGTACGAATTTTTTTAAACCTAACTTTAAAATGGTTTCCATGATTCGTTGGCTAAATAAAAATAGTGCGACCAACAAAAGTAACGAAGCCATGATGGCAATAAAACTATTTTTATCTAAGCTAAAAATATGGTCAAAATCAAAAGTGATATCAGTATTAAAAACCAACTGTTGGAAAACATTAGAGATCATTAAAATTCCAAGGATGATGGAAAAGTAATTTAGCGTAGTCAATCCAAAGCGATGAATGTTATTCAATTTTTTGGTTGGACGAACTCTAAATTCTCTATGAAAAAAAACCATGATCCAAAAAAGTAAAATAATATTAATGACCAGATCACCTAGTGAATTCCCAAGATAAGAAGAATGAAAGTTTTGTTCGAAAAAAGAAAGCTCGGTGAACTTGCTCGTGAAATTCATTTGCATCGTAATGAATCGAAAGCCAAAAACGGTTACTACTAAAAATGCAAATCCCATCCAAGGTGGTCGAGTCAATGAAATATTTTTTGCAAAAATATTAATCAAGGTGCCAAGGAACATAAAAGAAAAGACATACAATAAAAGTAAAAATTGTTGCTTGATCGGATCTTGAACTTTTGAAGTTGTTGCAGTTAAATAGGCAAGAGTCTTACCGAAGCTATTTTTAATTTCTACTGTGGAAGCTTCTTCCGAAACGCCAATTTGTTTTGGAATGTTCTTATCAGCTTTAAAAATATTTTCCAAATAGGAACTTTCTAATTCGTATTCATATTTAATTGGAATAAAACCGAAGATTGTATATTTACCAAGTTTAGGTTGAGTAAATGATTTTTTTAAAACTTCATAATGTCCATTGGAAAGTTTGACGTATTCAGCAGAAAAACTCTCATTTTCTCCTTCAAGTAATTTTCGATTTGGCGTAACATTATTGTTCGTCCAAAAGGCTAGAGAGTCTCCCAAATAAATACAAAGGGTGTAATCTTTTTTGTAAAGGCTTTCTATTTTTACAAAATCTTTTGGCGTACTTTGATTGGAAAGCTGACGACCGATGAAGTTTTTTTCTTCGAAAAATTTTTGGACTTCTTCTTCATTTTCATGGAGATGCTTTTCGATGATGGAAGCATATTGCTGAGTTCCAACTGTTCGTTGGTTGTAAAAGTCAAAACCCAAAGCCAGAAATAGAAAAAGAAGGGTTAGGCCAATGAGGTATAGTTGTTTCTTAGTCATAAAAATATATTCAGGAAATAAGGAGGAAATTGAAAACTAATCATTAGTAATTGATTAATTTCGCTTTCCCGATTTTGGAAATAGGGATTAGGAATGAGCTTTAAATAAATTCAGATTTTTCGATAGATTTATTTTGGTTTTAGTTTTACTTTCTACTTTGAAAACATGAGTTTATCTGGATAAATGATTGATTTCAAAGTGAAAAATAAGAGTAAAAGAAGCAGCAAAAAATCTGAATTTATTTAGAACCTATTCCTTAACAAATTACCACAAATTTTAATCCAATTCCAATTAGGTTTTGGAAATGTAAAATTAATAAAAATTTAAATATTTTAACACCTAATAGTTAAGTAGTTATGAATTATTTTTGATAATATTTTAAATTAATAATTTTATAAAATTTGCCATAAAAAAGAAAAGAAAATACTGCAAACCGCTCTATCGTTTTGCTATGAAAATAGCGAAAAGGAAAGTCCGGACAACGTAGAGTACCACACCATCTAACGGATGGGGTCCCGAGT
>Ga0114956_1001472_pt1 | contig 18477 bp, 13 predicted proteins | sample MaitaG_FD_87304 | JGI IMG/M metagenome (GOLD analysis project Ga0114956, IMG submission 87304) | Marine algal microbial communities from Maine, USA - Maine_Asex2 metaG | ecosystem: Host-associated > Algae > Red algae > Unclassified | place: Maine, USA | collected 2015-01-05 | reverse complement strand
TTTAAAACCCTGAAAATATCAACATTTATGCGGCTTTCAAAGCAAAAACTATGAACAAAACCTCTCTCTCAAAAATCTGCATTTATTTTATTCGCATTCCTTAGCGTTCAAACGCTAAGACCGCTTTTACATTTAGGAACATTTTTTTCAAAAAAAAAATCCCCAGTTTTATTGAGCAAATAATAATGTTTTAAATTTTTTCCAAAAAAAAATTAAACCCGTGGAACTAATTTTTATCTCTTGCGGTTTAGTATTTTGAATTTGATAAACAAAGCAAATTTAATATTCAAAAGATGTTACAAAATACATTACATATCATTTCTAATATACCTTCCAAACGGACAATTCATCCGAGTCTGGAATCGTGTGGCAATGTCAGATATATTGCCATAGATCAACTCGGGAATTTTAGTCCGAAACTTATCTAACAGTCTTCCTCAAAGGAGTAAGTAGCTGTTAGAAAAAGCAGCTACGAAACAACTTCTAATTTTTTTTCAAAAATAAGTTTATTCGTCCTGCTTCAATTTGAAATGATAAAATTGAACAAAGAATGCTATTCGCAAAAGTGAATAGCGAAATATATTTTTTGTATGGAGTAAAATGAAAAGTGAAAAACACCTTTCAAAGCTCATGCAAACCTAAAAGGAAATCAATTCAAATTTTTAAATAAATGCAGATGTAAGTTTATTGTTATAAAAAAATAATAAAAACCATTTGCAAATTTTTCTCACTTAATATCTATATGAAAAGTCATGTCGGTAAATAGGAGAAGTATGTCAAAATCAAAAAAAATGATTTTGATTAACATTGAATTTTTGATTTAAAACGATGATGTAGTTCAACGGTAGAGCAGGGGATTGTCTATCCTCAAGTTGCGAGTTCGAATCTCGTCTTCATCGCTAACTATTCAAAAGAGAATAGTTTTTAGACATAGTTTATTATTGAACTAGGTCTTATATAAAAAGGGGGGACATGTTCCAAGGCAAGGCGACGTTGGTTTGCAATCATTGTGAGTTGGGTTCGATTCCCATTCCTTCCACTTTTTATTTCTAGGCGTAGCTTAACGGAGAGCACTACATTTGGAATGTAGGGGGTGTAGGTTCAACTCCTACTGCTTAGACAATTTTTTTGAAATATTAAGCTATGGAAAAATCCTCGTAGTCCAACCGGAAGAGACAATAGGTTTAAGCCCTATCAAGTATGAGTTCGAATCTCATCGAGGATACTTTTTGAAAATAGTCGTGTCGTCTAATTGGAAAGACAGAAGATTTCTACTCTTCAAATTGGGGTTCGACTCCCTGCGTGACTACAGTTTTTTTTATAAGAATTTTAAAAGTATAGCCGTGTCGTACAACTGGAAGGACAGAAGATTTCGACTCTTCAGATTGGGGTTCGAGTCCCTACATGGCTACAAAAGTATAAAGGAAAAGTAGAACGTAACTGGTAGCGTGTTGGTCTGTAAAACCGATGTTTTAAATAACCTTGTAGGTTCAAGTCCTACCTTTTCCACAAAATACCTTAGTAGCCCAATCGGCAGAGGCGCGTGTTTTAGAAACACGATGTTGGGGGTTCGAGTCCCTCCTGAGGTACAATATTTTTTTGTGAAAAATATTCATAAATAAATCCTGTGGTCAAGTTAAAATTGAAAGCAAAAATGACCAACGAAAGTGTTGCTTTCATTTTTAGCTTGATTTTAAATCATAGGATTTATTTAAGAATCGAATAAGTCAAAAGCGAGCATAGTTCAACGGCAGAATTCCTGGCTTCCAATCAGGGTATATCGGTTCGAATCCGATTGTTCGCTCAAATAAAGAAATCTGAAAAGTCAGATTTAAAAATAGAAAAGGAGAATAGGCAAATATTGGTTTGTTGCGCTCGCCTGCTAAGCGAGTCCTCGATTCGTTGAGGTGAGGGTTCAATCCCCTTGTTCTCCTCCGCAGTAATTTTGAATGAATAATTTTGAATTTTTGAATGACTCAGAATATTGAGAATCTATTCAAAATTCCATCATTTAAAATTCAAAATTAATTTAGGAAGAGCAAGCCAACTGGCGGTGGTCGCTGTCTTGAAAACAGTTAGGAGCTAACGACTCGTGTGGGTTCGACTCCCACTTCTTCCGCTGAATTAATTATTACCTCGTAGCTCAACTGGCTAGAGTAGCGGTCTTTTAAACCGCGGGTTATGGGTTCGAGTCCCATCGGGGTAACATTGGGAATATCGAATATTGTACAAGGATTTGAGATTTGAGAAGTTTGACGAAACATCTCATAGTAAATCTTGAGAAGTATTGTCAAAACTTCTCAAATCGATATTCCTTGTTCAATATTCGATATTCCCACAAGTGCATGTACCCAAACTGGCTAAGGGACGAGATTGCAAATCTCGGATGTGTTGGTTCGAATCCAATCGTGCACTCTAAGAAATAGATTTAAAATAGCGATGTGGCGCAATGGCTCAGCGCAGCTCTTTTACACGGAGAAGGTTATGAGTTCGAATCTCACCATTGCTACATTTTTTTTTGGAAATGACTTGATAGCTAAATTGGTAATGCAGCACTCCGTTAAAGTGCAGATTGTAGGTTCGAGTCCTACTCAAGTCGCAAAAGTCGGTATAGCATAATAGGTATTGCACTTGATTTGTAATCAAGAGATTATCGGTTCGAGACCGGTTACCGGCTCTACGTGAAAGTATTGTTATAGTTTTTTTCATTCTCTGAAATAAACAATCCGATGTGGCGCAACGGTTAGCGCAATCGCCTGATACGCGGGAGGCTGATGGTTCGAATCCATCCTTCGGAACGAAAATATTCATTGAACCTATCTACCAAATGTTGGTAGATATTTTAAAAAAAATCGACGATAGAAGTGCTTGCACTTTTTAAAGTCGGGGCAGCTTACTGTCCTCAAATAAACCGGGCAACTGGGATAAATCTGATGTTGAAGTAACAGCATTGGGGACTTCTTTTCGAAGGAGTTTAAGTAAGCAAGCAACTATCGTGTTGCATTCAATTCCTAGGGGCGACCGCTGAGGGAAGGGGATCAACATACTTCGAGAAGAACCTCGAAGTTGAGGTGGAGACATCAATAGGGAAAGTTGTAGAGTTATTGTTACGTAGAAGTTATCCACTTTTATGTTAGCGTGATTCAATATCAAGGGTATCCGTTTGGCAACGAATCGTTATCCTGAAATATCGTGAACCGAGAGGTTTGCAGGAAGGAGTTTTGGTATTCTGTAGGCGAAAATCTACGGAGCCATCCCCGAGACACTTCTTCTGAATGTTCGCAAAATACTAATGGTTGGTAAACCATTTTTTTCCCCATGAGGAAAAGCGAAAGTCTCGGGCGTTGCAATGTAGTAGATGCCTAAACCCATTGAAAAATATGGGGTACGAGTACCCGCAAGGTTCTGGTACATGGTGCACATTCGATCAGTTCCGTACCGAAAGGTATCGACTGTTAATGGTGGGGGAGCCAACCCTCGTAACTGTAAAGGGCGGACAAGAGTCGCTATACAGGCCACGTCTAAGGTGCCGATCAATTGCAACGTAGTTTCTTCTGAAACAAAAAAGGCATTGGACATATACTTCCATCTGGCGACAGAGGGAAGTGGAAACCACGGGAAAGTTGATGCAGCAACATCGACCATAATCTGTGCAAAGTTTGTTCACAAAAGACTGTATTCTCAAGTTCTTTTTTTCTAAAAAAATAAAAATCAACAATGCGTAAATGTATTGTTACAAAATCTGTCATAGTTCAATTGGTTAGAATATCTGTTTGTGGAGCAGATGATAGTGGTTCGATTCCACTTGACAGAACGCAATCTTGATGTAGCTCAATTGGTCAGAGCGGCTGCCTTATATGTAGTTAGATGACAGTTCGAGTCTGTCCATCAAGACTATTGTAAATGTAATGTTATAAAGTTTGGCGACATAGCTCACAAGGTGAGAGCGTTGGTCTGAAAAACCAGAGGGTAGGGTTCAATTCCCATGTTGCCACAAATAATGCGAGGTAGTGTAATGGTTTAACATTTGGGGCTCATAACCCTAAGCTAGGGGTTCGAATCCCCTCTTCGCAACTAAATTTTTTTATTATGAAAAATGAAATTCAGCAGCAAGACTAAAATTGTCTTGTGGTGTAATGGTAGCATGCAACACTTTGAATGTTGCGGTCTAGGTTCGAATCCTAGCAAGATGACAAATTCATCTTTAAATTAAGATGGGAGTAAGCGTAGGCTGTGTCGGATGGTCTCCAAAACCGTTACGCTAAGGTTCGAATCCTTATACTCTCGCTGTGGTGATATTCGATATTCCCAAACTGCTCCTGTGGACAAACTGGTTAAGTCGTTGCCCTTTCACGGCAGAGATTGCGGGTTCGAACCCCGTCAGGAGTACCATTCAATATTGTTGAAAAAGAGGAAGTTGGTTTTAATGAAAAGTGGTGTTGATGAAAATCGACATCACTTTTCTTTTTGGTTCTTTTTAGGACAAAAGATGTTTTACTTATCAACTTGAAACTTCACGAAACGAGAATTAGTATGTTCTCGTTTCGTGAAATTTATAATTGTAGAAATTGATTTGAGATAAAGTTTGTGTATTACATGATGGAAGATTAAAAAAGAAAACTAAATCCTATTTTATATTATCCAATGATAATTCCAAAATTTAAATCATTGACCACCAGTTTATTATAAGTGTTTATGTATTTGGATTTTGAATACTTTTGTTCTATATCGAACTGCTTACAATTCAATGATTTACTTCAATTTAGAATATGGAATATAATCATACTGTGGAGTAGATTCCATGAGTTGCTTTAAGATTTCAATATGCCCTGCTCCGAACAAAACCAAGATTCGATCATCTGGGCTCGTCGTGATTTTTTGAATATTTCTAAAAATCCTAATATTTCGAGAGTACCAATATAAAGTGTAAGCATCCGCTCCTTCATGATCTCCATTGGTGAAATCACCGTTGAGATATGCGCCAAAACCTCGTTCCAAAACCTTATCTGAATTCATCAATTGGAAGTAATCAACAAGGCTGTTTTCCAAAACAATTTTGTCATCCTTCTCATACATTTTCGAATATAATTTGGCAATTTCATCATCACTTCTAAAATCATACCCTTCAAAAATTTTCTCTACAAATGGACGAAAAGTTGCCGAGTCAGGATGCTTAGAAAAGTCCTGAGCCAACGATGAAGCATCCACACCATATATCGTATCCAATTCAAATTGTTCCATCAAAGGATACATCAATTGACTCACTTCATCAGCTTGTCGTGCCTCGGTGCCAGCCATGACGCTGCGATATTCGTTCATGATATAACCAGTATTTTTTCCAGTCTCTACTGCTATTTTAGTTGGTTTAAATTTGGCGAGATATTCTACCAACTGTTTGATTTCTTCTTGTCGTTTTGGAGTGTAAACATTCACTTGATCCTCTTCTTTGGTCACATGAGCATCTTGATTCGGATAGGCAAAGTGAAATGTCCCCACCAATAAAACAGCAGGTCTTTTTCTATCTCCCACTAGAATTTCATCAGGGTCAAAGTCGATGCTCGTTACGGAATTTTGAGCAAATGAATAGTTACCCAATATTAAATTGGTTAATAAAAATACGATGATAGACTTTACTGAATTTTTCATAATTGATTATTTTGTTTATTTAAAAAATATTTTGATTAAAATGATAACACAAGTTTAGAGGCTTTTTTTGCTGAAAAAAAGTAGAATCTGTCAAGTAGGAAAATGTATCGGTCAACACGGAAAAGAAGCGAAGATTAAGTTCACCGATGAAATAAGGCAGTTCACCGATTGAGGAAAAGTAAAAGGTAAAATCGAGTTACATTTGAAGTATGAAATATAATATTAGCAAATTATTAATTTGGTTTTTTATCTTTTGGTTGATCTTTGATCCGCTTCGAGATATTATGTATTATAGGAGTTGGGAAAAATTCGTGGCAAGTTACTCTTCTTCAAAATTGGTTATATTGAGTTTGACTACCTTGACCTCTTTTTTTTGTTATAGTCTTTTTTCATATACTATTTTATATAAAACAAGAAAACAAAATAACAAGGTGATTACAATCCTACTATTTGTTGTAGGTATCTTTGGAGCGATTGGATTTCGGTATTTTTTGGAAGAAATATTCTTAAAATACTTTTTTGGATTCTCCAATTATTACGGACATGATCCTTTGGAGTATATTGGAGACAATACTTATTATGCTTTTTTATTTACCATATTTGGAATGGTATTTTATTACTTTGACTATTCAAAATTTAAAGAAGGTCAAGAGCAACAATTGATTGTAGAAAAACAAAAAATGGAACTTTCCATGCTTCGTTCGCAGATCAATCCTCATTTTTTATTCAATATGTTGAACAATATTTATTCGTTAATTTTTCAAAAATCTGACAAAGCATTGGAAGCAACTGAAAAATTATCAAGCCTGTTGCGATACTCTTTGTACGAGTCAAAAGGGAAGGTTACTTTGCAAAAAGAATTAGAATACTTAGATGACTACATATTGTTACAACAAATGCGCTATGACTATGAACCTGCTTTGGATATTCAAATTCCGACTATTTTAAAATCATATAAATTGCCTCCTTTTTTTTTAATTCCTTTTGTTGAAAATGCTTTTAAGCATGGCGAATTACGCAATCCTGCTTTTCCATTGAGCATACATTTGTCTATCAAAAATGAACAATTAATTTTTTTAGTAAAAAATAAAAAACGAATTCAAGAGAAGGATTGCGTAGGAGGAATTGGATTGGAAAATGTCAAACGGCGGTTAGGATTGATTTATGAAAATTACGACTTGGACATAAAAAACGAAGAAGAATATTTTGAAACAAAACTTAGGATACCACTTGAATTATGATAAAATGTATAATCGTTGATGACGAACCTTTAGCACTACAACTCCTAAATTCCTATGCTGAAAAAATAGACGATTTAGAAGTGTTAGGCACTTTTTCCAACCCTTTGGACGCATTGAAATTCGTGCAAGCGAATCATGTAAATGTATTGTTTTTGGATATTCAAATGCCCGAACTTACTGGCGTACAATTGATAAAAATCATTGACAAAGAAAATATCCAAGTTGTTTTCACCACCGCTTATCCTGAATTTGCTGCAGAAGGATTTGAGTTGGAAGCGACGGATTATTTGGTCAAACCTATTTCCCTTGGACGATTTATCAAAGCAGTAAATAAAGTACAAAAAAAGCTACAATCGACCGCTACGACTACGTTTGCGGAAACTCCACCAACTCATACTGCTTCCTATTTATTTGTAAAAAGTGAGTATCGACATCAAAAAGTTGATTTTGGAAATATATTGTTTTTAAAGGGATTAGGAGATTATGTGGCGATTCATTTGGAAGATGGCAGCAAGTTGTTGACACTCGAAAAGATGAAAGGTTTTCAGGCGAGCTTGCCTAGTGACCAATTTATTCGAGTTCATAAATCATATATTATTGCAATTGAAAAAATTAATTTTATTGAAAAAAATAGGATTACTATTGCTGACGAAATTATTCCAATTGGTGCTACATTTCAAAAAGATTTTTGGAAAAAAATTGAATGAATTGTCCCCGATTCACAAGGTAACTTGCAAGTCACTTTGTGAATCGTTACTACAATCATTTTATCTTATCAAGCTTGTGAGAAGGATGTAAGTCGGATTTCCAAATCCGATTAAGCAACAAATAGTAAAGGCCTAATTGGGTTTGGAAATCCGACCTGCATTGCTAAAAAAAATTATTCAATCGTCTCTAATTCCAAAACTTTCTCTTTCTTTTTAACAGGAACTAAACCTAAAACTTCCTCCGCAAAATCAAAGGTTTCTTTCTTCACCGTTTCAAAATTTTTATTCCAAAGGGGACTTGCCAACACATGATTCGTTGCATCATCAAAAGCAATTTTTCTTTTTTTCGCTTCAGGTGTTCCGAGTTGATCGTACATTTCTAACATTCTATTTACGGAAACGACATCGTCCTGAATTTCCTCATTTTTATACCAATACCCCATAAAAAGAGGTTGAGTAATTTTACTAAAATTTTCCTCGATCATCTCTGCATCAAGCAAAGTTTTTAATGCAATAGCTGCCTCCAATCGATATTTGTAAGTAACTAAATTATCAGTTCCTTCGTTTGGAACCCATGAGTTATAATTACTTCCGTTTACAAATCTTCCCAATTGTAAACCCCATTGTCGAGTGAGTAGCCAAGCATCTTTATTTGCTATATCAATGTTGGGAGAATAGTTAATCAAGGAATGGATTTTTGGATTTTTGGAAGCTAAAAGAAGTGCAGCAGTACAACCAGTCGAAGTTCCCATCAAAATTACTTTTTCACCCAATTGCTCTCCAATTGCTATTGCATTTTTCGCAGATTCAATAAATTTTTCTCCCGTCCAATCAAGCAATGCTTCCTCTTCATTTAATCCATGACCATATAATCTTGCTAAGAATAAATTGCAACCATATCGCTTCGCAAAATCTTCATGCATTGGAGCACCTTCGCCTTGACTTGCCGAGAATCCATGCAAATAAACTACTGAATAAGGTGTCTTCTTTTTTTGCGAAGCCTCCGCCCACACAATTCTAGCTTCATTATCTTTTCGCAAATTGAGGTGTAGTTTTTCCGAATCGTTAATTTCTTTTTCCAATGCGACCAAGTTTGTATTCACAGAAATCGGGGTAATATCCACTTGAGGAATGGCAGCTTTTGGTCCCAAAAGATAAACGATCACCATCAAAACGATTAATCCTAACAATACTTTTACAAATCTAAAAAGAAGTTTTTTCATGTTATTTTTTTCACAAAAATAGGAAACGGTTTGGATTAAAAATAAAAAAAAGTCACCCCGAATTAACGAGATGACTTTTCCAATTTTATCTTAAAATAAAATTTATTGATTAATACTTAATAGACAAAGTATAAGAGTCATTATTATTATCTACTGTTTCTTCAATATTCGTTACTAAGATAAGTACGTACTCACCTGTTATCAATTGCATTAAATATCGGTCACCAATACTAACAAGACCAGTCGTCGTTATATTATCTCCGTTTTCAAAAGCAACTTGAATTTCTTCTGAATATTGAACCGCTGCAAAATCATCTACTGGAAAATCAGTTCCTGGAATTCTTAAAGTATTATTTCCAATTGGACTAATTGTTCTCATCCAGTTTACCGCAGGTGCTAAAAGATTAATTCCATTATCTTTAAGATGACCTCCTTGTGTAGTTCCAGATCCAGTTTGCTCTCCCGTTAAGAGATTGATTCCGCCTTGTCCAGTCATTCCCGCAGAGTTCAATAATAATTTTCCAGAAAGTTCAGCAACTGGAGTACCAGAGGAAATAGTAATATCCAAAGTCAAATCTTCAGTTGCACCCAACTCATCAGTCAATCGATAAGTATAAGTACTAGTTCCTGAATCATGGCTATTCACCCAAACGAACCAATTGAATCCATTTTTTTCATCATTTACTAAATCCAAAGGATTAGAGAAAAAATCAGAAGCTGAAGCAAAATCATTGTCAACACCAAATTTGATTCGAGAGGCATCTACTTCCGTACCATTTTCCAAAACGGTCAATGTACTTAAAAGAGATCCACCTTGAGTAGCTAATAATTCTACTTTGAAATTAGTTTGATTGGGAAGTGTTGCATTAGTAACGATTCCACCATTAGCAGATTCAAATCCAAGAGACAATGGAGTCGATGGCACAGAAATAGTGATGGTAGTTTCATCACTTTCGCCAGCACTATCTGACATTCGGAAAGTATAAGATGCATCTCCACTTAAGTGAGCCATGATCTCGATATTAGTATCAAAAAATTCAGCCTCACCAGCAGTCAATGTATATGGGTTACTCAATGCACCTGCACCTGCTCCATTATAATTAAGACGACTTGCATCAATTGCTAATCCATCTTCCAAAACAGTAAAGGTCGTCATGTCATTATCACCTTTACTTACACTTACATTTACTTTAAATATTTCACCTGCACTAACTGTTGCGTCAGAAGAAGTTAAATCTACTCCACTTTTTAGTTCTGTGGTTGGGCCTAAAATAAATCCACCACCGCCACCTGTACCATCATCAGGGTTACAAGATGCCCAAAATGATAAAGCAATTGCTAAAACAAAAAATTTAGAAAAAAGGGTTAACTGTTTCATGTAATCAGTTTTAAATGTTAAAAATTGAATAATTTAAAAATTGGTATTTAGAAAAATACAACCCTATAACGTTTTGAGATTGTATTTTTTACTAAAAGAATGAGTTTTTTTTGAAAAAAAAGGAGATAGGTGGGAAATCTCTTCTAAAGACATTTTATTTCTTTAAAGATCGCAAAAATAAAGCCTACAACTTGGAAAAAAGTTGTAAAAGGAAGTAAAAGTGACAAGGGAAAAACGGATAATTAAAATGGCAATAGCAATAGCAATGACGATTTCAGTTTTGACTATCAAAATAGTAATCGTCATTTTTGATTGCCATTGCCATTGCCATTGTCACCTGAGTTGACCAAATGTGATGTCAAGTGAAAATATTCAAATAAAACACCTTAACGATTATTCCGTTAAATGTGAAAAAGTTTTAATTTTAGGTAATTAAAAAAGATTAACTAGCGAAAATGGAATGCGTGAAAAAATGTTAATTTTTTCACGCATAAAGTATTGATTATTAAGGTTTTATAAAGTAATTAAAATAATAATTGTAGATCGTTAAAAATATTAATGATTACATTTCTCCATGAGTTCTTCTAAAAAAAATAATAAAAAAGACCATTCGTCAAAATCCCTTTCCAGCTCAGTTAACCCGAATGCTGCACAACAATTTTTGCAAAAAAAGAAAAAAGAACGATCGGTGGAAGATTTTGTCAAAGGAATCATAAAAGGTAATCGAACGATTTTGAGTCAAGCGATTACTTTAGTCGAAAGCACGAAACCTTCTGATCAAATTAAAACTCAAAAAATTATAGAAGCTTGTTTGGCTTATTCAGGAAATTCTATTCGGATTGGAATTACAGGGATTCCAGGAGTTGGAAAAAGTACTTTTATCGAAGCACTTGGCAAGCACGTAATTTCCCAAAAAAGAAAGGTGGCAGTTTTGGCAATTGATCCATCAAGTAGTGTGACAAAAGGAAGTATTTTGGGAGATAAAACTCGCATGAATGATTTGTCTTTGGAAAAAAATGCTTTTATCCGACCTTCGCCCGCAGGCAGTTCCTTGGGTGGAGTGGCTCGTAAAACTCGAGAGACTATTTTACTTTGCGAAGCAGCTGGTTTTGAAACTATTTTTGTCGAGACAGTTGGCGTTGGACAATCGGAAACTGCGGTACATTCAATGGTTGATTTTTTCCTTTTACTACTGGTTCCAGGAGCAGGCGATGAATTGCAAGGCATCAAACGTGGCATCGTCGAGATGGCTGATATTTTAGCAGTCAACAAAGCAGATGGTGACCAACTCGAAGCAGCAAAAAATGCTCGGAGAGAATATCGAAATGCCCTACATTTAATGCCACTAAAAGAAAGTGGTGTGAATCCAAAAGTGCTAACTTGTTCTGCCATTGAGCAAACAGGAATTGAGGAGATTTGGAAATTAATTTTGGAAAATCAAAAACTGACCAAGCGAAATAAATTCTTTTATAAAAAAAGAAAAATGCAATCTCTCTTTTGGTTGCATGAACAAATTAGAAATGGGCTAAAAGATTTTTTTTATAAAAATGAAAAAATAAGAATGCGTTTAGAGGAAATTGAAAAAGAAGTTTTGGAAGGGAAACGAAATTCGTTTAGTGCAGCAGATGAGTTACTCAATATGTTTTTAGGAAAAAGAGAATTGTAGGATGGAACACGGATGCCGCAGATTTAGCGAATGGAAGCGGATTTGACGATTAGAAGTGCTATGGATTTTATCCCATCATATAGTAATCGTCAAATCCGCTTACATTCGCTAGATCCGCGGCATCTGCGTTCCATCTAAACTATTCGTTTTTATCCAAAAACAATTTAAATTGATGGCGAATTAGGAATAAATTTTGCATTGTAAAAAAATGTAATACGAACTAACCAAATATTTAATAACTAAGTAAAAATTTTTGTCCATGAACAAGATTGTAATCGCCGGTGCCGGCGGAATAGGACGTGCAGTAGGATTAATTCTTGCCGAAAATAAAGATTTCGAAACTAAAATTTTCATTGGAGATTTGTATCTAAAAGTAGCCAAAGGTGCTGCTAAATGGATCGAAGAAGGATTGGGAAAGTCAGACGATGTAACTCCTTTCAACATGCCTGCCGAAGGGGTGGAGAATGAAATGATCGATATTTTAAAAACGGCAGATATCTTATTAGACTGTCTTCCTGGAAGCCAAGCGCCTCGCATGGCAAAATTATGTCGAGAGTATGATTTACATTACGCCAACTTAACTGAATATGTAAAAGAAACCGATGAAGTAATGGAAATCGCCAAATGTTCTGATCGAGGTTTTATTTTACAAACTGGATTAGCACCAGGATTTATCAATGTTTTAGGTATGAAATTATTCAATGATTTTTGCGCTCAACATGGCGTAAAAGAAATTGATAAGATGTCGATGAAAGTTGGAGCATTGACAAAGCATGCAAGAGCGCCACATTTTTATGGATTCACTTGGAGTCCAGTTGGAGTGGCGACTGAATATTTAAAACCATGTATTGCAGTTAGAAATGGCGAAAAAGTGTTGCTACCTGCCCTGTCAGAAAGAGAAACATTGATAGTAAATGGAATGACTTTGGAAGATAATTTGACCTCAGGTGGTGCGGCAGATTTGCCAGAAGCATTGTCTGGAAGAGTGAAAACATTGGATTATAAAACGCTGCGTTTCCCTGGTCATTATCAATGGGTGGACAATGTGTTATCAGTTCTACCTGAAGGCAAAAATAGAGTGAAACAATTGCAAGATACCATGCAAACATTTGTGCCGATGATCGAAGAAGATCAAGTTATTATTTATGCATCGGTGCAAGGAAAAGATAAAAATGGAGTACTTCGAGCAATGGAAGGTTCGTACCGAATTTTGCCAATGAAAGTTGGAACAAAAACACTTCGAGCGATTCAATCGACAACTGCTGCACCATTGGCAGAATGTGCTAGAATGTTGGCTACTGGAAAATGGAAAGGAGTGGTTTTTCAAAGTGAATTAGATCCCAAATCATTTATGAATGGACCATTTGTTTCGATGGTTTATGGAGGAGGGAAGGTGAAAGAGGTAATGGCGGTTTAGGAATCAAAATAGAAATATCAATCAAAAAGGAAACCGAACATAGTTATTACGTTCGGTTTTTTTTATGATAAAAATTAAACATGTAGGGGCAATCCCTTGTGGTTGCCCAACATTGCAATTATTCTCCCTATAATGTTGGGCAACCACAAGGGATTGCCCCTACGTTTATGTATTTAAAGAAGGAAACTTCTAAACAATTATCGAAAAATATTACTTTTGCAAATATATTTTTCATCAAAAAAAAATAGAATGATCAGAGCAAATAATCCAACATTAAAGTCTTGGGTAGAAGTACCAGCAGGAAGTGATTTTCCAATTCAAAATTTACCATTTGGAGTATTCAGAACTAAAGACTCAGAACCAAGAGTTTGCTCCGCTATTGGAGATTACGTGATTGACTTGGCGAAGGTAAATGACTTGGCATTTTTTGCAGATTTAAAAATCCCTAAGGCGATTTTCTATAATCAATATATCAATGATTTTATGGCTTTGGGAAAAGAGGTGACAAGAGCAGTTCGAGATCGGCTTTCTGAAATTCTAGATGAAAGTGAAACGAAATGGAATAGTCGAGATATGGCTCAACATATTTTTCATAAAATGGATGAAGTGCAATTATTGATGCCAATCCAAATTGGAGATTACACCGATTTTTATTCAAGTATCGAACATGCGACGAATGTGGGGAAAATGTTCCGTGATCCAGAAAATGCTTTGTTACCGAATTGGAAACATCTACCAGTTGGTTACCACGGACGAGCATCTTCTATCGTAGTTTCAGGAACAGAAATCATAAGACCAAAAGGTCAGCAGATTCCAAAAGATTCGAAACAACCTGTTTTTGGGCCATGTAGATTATTAGATTTTGAATTGGAAATGGGATTTGTGATTGGTCAGGAAACCAATTTGGGAGATACCGTTTCGACGCAAGAAGCAGAAGATTATATTTTTGGAATGTGTTTGTTTAATGATTGGTCAGCGCGTGATATTCAAAAATGGGAATACGTTCCGTTGGGGCCTTTTTTAGGAAAAAGTTTTGCTTCAACTGTTGGTTCTTGGATTGTGACGATGGATGCGTTAGAACCATTTCGAGTGCCTGGGCCAGTTCAAGATCCGCCCGTTTTGCCTTATTTGGAATATGAAGGAGAGAAAAATTATGATATAAAATTGTCTGTGAAAATTCAGCCAGAAGGAAGTGATCCAACAGTAGTTTCAGAGTCCAATTTTAAATATATGTATTGGAATATGAGTCAACAATTGGCGCATCATACCGTCAATGGTTGCAACATAAAAGTAGGCGACATGTATGCTTCAGGAACGATAAGTGGAAAAACACCTGAGTCATATGGTTCGATGTTGGAGATCAGTTGGCAAGGAACAAAATCAGTCCAAATGGCTGATGGAACGGAACGAAAGTTTATTGCTGATGGCGATACAGTTATCCTCGAAGGATGGTGTGAAAAAGATGGCGTACGCATCGGATTTGGCGAAGCAGCAGGAAAAATTTTACCAGCAAATAAAGAACATTTAATAGCATAAAGAGTAAATGAATCAGTATTTCAACTGAAGTGAAATATTGATTTTTTAAACGCATAAATTTTTTTCTCAAAATTTTGAAACTTAAAACACTCATCAAAAGCCTCCGAGATTTTCGGGTCTTCCATCGTTGGACGGGATTGACTTTGGCCTTGCTATTGATAATTAGTGCGGTGACAGGAGTTTTGTTAGCTTTAAAAAAAGAGGTCGAAATCATTCAGCCTCCGACTCAAAAAGGCGTGAGTAAAAATTTAGCGGAATGGAAATCACTTGATGAAATTAGTGCGATTGCTGAGAAAGCTTTGCATGAAACTTATCCTGAGCAAAAAGAAAACTCCGTCAATCGAATGGACGCTCGTCCATCCAAAGGAATTGTAAAAGTATTGTTTGAAGAAGGTAACTGGGAAGTGCAAGTTGATGGAAAATCAGGCGAAGTGAAGTCGATTGAAAAAAGATATTCTGACTGGATTGAAAGTCTTCACGATGGTTCTATTATCTCTGATGGATTCAAATTGTTTTCCATGAATTTTTTAGGAATAGGATTATTGTTTTTGATTGCAACGGGGATTTGGTTGTGGTATGGTCCTCGGAGGATTCGGGTGAAGAAGAGAGAGAAATGAATAACCAATATCGAACAAGGAATATCCAATGTCCAATTTTGACGCTATTGATTATTCAAATTTTCTCAAAAATAAATCGGCAAAAACCTCACTTTCCCCAAAGTATTAAATTCCAAGGTCGGTGCAGGAATTTTCACCCAACTCAAAAAAGTAAAGACTGTTTTCAAAAAACGACTCTTTGTTTTTATTCGCATCAAATCCACATCAAAAGAAAGATAAATCTGACTATATCGAGGATAAATATTGGGATCACGTTGATATTGAATCCCCGTTTTTTCCTCCGTCCAATTATAATCAAAACCTTCATACATATTTTGCGCACCATAACCTACCGCAACATTTAACCACTTCGGAAATCGAGTATCCTTTTTTTTCATAAAAGAATGAATATTAAACGAGAGCCAATTAGTCTGTGCATTATAATCTTTCAAAAGTGTTTCGGGAAAACGCTTCCCATAAAGTGAGTGCGCTCGTTCTCGATAAGTCGTCGTATGCATACCATCAACTGAAGTCAAAATATCGGTAGGATAAGAGGGAACTGTCGAAGAAATTTTCATGGTAATTCGTTGCTCTTTCCAAGCCAATTCTTGCCCCACAAATAATCCAATTCCCAAAGTATTAAATGCGACATCAGGAACAGAAAATCCCCATTTGGCAGAATATCCATCCATCACTTCAATTGTTCCTTGTAGCAAAAAACTCAAACCTGCACCTGTCCACATCGCTCGTCTTCTTTTCATTCCTGTCCATTTTGCACCCGTAAATAACAAATACGTATAATTGTAAGCAGTAGTTGTATGCCCCATTTTATCAACATGTCGCCACTCTCCCAAGTCATTAAAAAATTGGAAACTACTCCGCTCCGTTTCTGCATACCAAATTTTATTGAGACCAATTACGGCCGATCCATACATGGTCGCACCAATCGCAGCGCAAGTCCAAAATCTTCCTTTGTGCAAACTGTCAGCAGGTTGGAGGAAAGGAAGTTTTTCTTTTTTTTCAAATTCTACGGTTTGGGCAAAATTATTTTTTCCCAACATTAAAAAAATAGAAATAAGAAAAAAATAGAGAAAATATTTTTTTTGATTAGATTTCAAAATCGGTTGTGTTTAAGTGTATATATATATGTGTTTGAGTCGGCGAGCATGAGTGTTAGCATCAAATATACTTAAACACATATACACCTAAAAATAAAATTCACTCAAAACGAGTAAGGATTTTAGCAAAATTAAATTAAATTTAGATCGAATATCTAAATTCCTAAGGATTTCATAGAAAAGTATAAACTACTTGAGGTGAAATTTTGTACCATTGTAGAGTATTTATTCCTTTTGAAAAAATGACTTACTTATAAGTACGAGTTTTCAAAAAGGATTAGTTTTTTAAAATAACAAAATTATACAAATATGAGTCAAGTACCTTCTAATCAAGGCAAATTAATTAGCTTCGGAGTGATGGCATTTTTTGCCTTAGTCGTACTCCTTACACTTTCTGGAAGTATTTTTAAAACAATTCAGCCAGGGGAAAATTCTATTCTATTTAAACGTTTCGGGGGAGGATTGGATACCGAAAATATCAAAGGTCAAGGATTCCATGTGATTGCTCCTTGGAATAGATTGATCACTTACGATACTCGAACGAAAGAAGCATTTGAAAAAATGTCTGTACTATCAAAAAATGGTTTGACTATCGATGTAGAGTTGTCTTATCGTTACCAACCAATTATCAAAAATATTGGATTATTGCATGAAGAAATTGGCCCTAATTTTTTAGAGGTCATTGTTAAGCCAGAAATTCGATCTGCCACGAGAGAGGTGATTGGGAAATATCTGCCAGAAGAATTATACTCTACTAAAAGAGAGGCGATTCAATCTGAAATTTTGGATAGAACGAAGTTGAATGTGGAGAAAAAACATTTAATTTTAGATCAAGTATTAATTCGGGAAGTGGCATTGCCAGCAAGTTTGAAAGTAGCAATTGAGAAAAAATTAGAAGAAGAACAATTGTCTTTCCAATTTGAATTTAAACTAGATCGGGAACGAAAAGAAGCAGAGCGAAAAATTATTGAAGCAACTGCAAAGGCAGAAGCGAATAGAATTTTGAATGCGAGTTTGACGAATAATATTTTGAAAGACAAAGGTATCGAAGCAACTTTGGAATTGGCGAAATCACCTAATTCGAAAGTGGTTGTTGTCGGAGGAGGAGATGAAGGATTGCCTTTGATTTTAGGAAATTAAACTTTTATGAAAATATAAATTTAGCGGTGTTAGCCTGTTCTGGTTAACACCGCTTTTTTAATTTAAGACATTACCGAATAATTTTTTTGGTTAAAAAAAACTCGTTGGAAAAAACTTTCACAAAGTAAATTCCTTTTGGAAAATTAGAAAAGTCAATATTGTAAATGTATTGTTTTTTATTTTTTTCAAAAACCTTTTTTCCTTGCGCATCAAAAACTTCGACTCGATCAATTTGATGAAATTTATTTTTTATTTGTAAGAAATCTTCCGTCAAAGGATTTGGAAAAAATTCAATTTGCTCTGCTAAAATATTTTGAGTGGAAGAAAATTCACAGCCAATAATATCAATTGGATCACCCGATTCAATATTGAGTATTCCATTATCGACAAACCAGTTTTCCCAAATACCTCCACTTCCTTCTTCCCAATTATTTAGATCAAAATATTTGCTACCAGTTGTCTCTGCTTGGATATGATAAACTTTTACCGCCTGATTATTTCTTACCCAATTTAAATTATCACCTGCTTCACAAAGTTCTGGTTCATTTGGAGCAACACAATTGACTTGCAAAAAATAAACATTTTCATCATAATTTGGAAAGTCTCCAAAAGCATAAGCTTTTCCATCAGTATCAATACAAACCGAAGTGTATTCGTCACAAGCAATTCCTTTTGCATTAACGCCCCAATCTTTAACTGCTCGTGCTAGAAAAGTGATGTGCCTACCTCTTCGATCAGGATCATCATAATGTGTATCAGTAATTGTATTTTCTAAAAAAGGGACATTAAAAAATGGATCATTACTAATT
>Ga0114956_1001470_pt1 | contig 18489 bp, 11 predicted proteins | sample MaitaG_FD_87304 | JGI IMG/M metagenome (GOLD analysis project Ga0114956, IMG submission 87304) | Marine algal microbial communities from Maine, USA - Maine_Asex2 metaG | ecosystem: Host-associated > Algae > Red algae > Unclassified | place: Maine, USA | collected 2015-01-05 | reverse complement strand
ATCAGTGGTCATGGTAGAAAATGGACAGTTCAAAGGGTTTGGTTTTGCTGACGAAGGCACTGTGATCGATACTGCTGAAGGCTTGAAAGATATCGTCAGTGAGATGCCTCAATCGCGTGACGCCCAGCGCATTATTCACTGGTATGTGAAAGAAGACAAGATGGAAAAGTTGATTCGATTTTAACTGTTTTTGATGCAAGCGCTGTATGCTGTAGGTTTACGGCGAACTCGCATAAAAAAGAATGCCTAGTATTTTCCCATTCATAAATTCAATTCTTGAGCGCTACGAAGCGCACGACCCTTCGCAGCGCTTTCTGATCGGAATTATTGGCCCACCAGCCAGCGGGAAATCAACCTTGGCAGATGCATTATTGCCAGCAATCAATACTGCACTCGGCGATGAGGTAGCCACGATCTGCAGAATGGATGGCTATCATATGACCGATGCAAAGCTACAGCAAACAGGACGCTATCTCTGGAAAGGTTGTCATTTTACATTTGAAGCAGAAGCCTATGTGTCTAAGCTGGAAGAACTCAGGGCATCTTCCGGATCACTCACGTGTCCGATATATGATCGCGCTCGTAGCCATGATCCGATTCCAAATGGTCAAACAATTCTTTCCAGTCATCATATTGTCATTACCGAGGGTAATTATCTTCTTCTTAATATTGAGCCGTGGAATAGAATACCGGCACTCCTGGACTATTGCATCTACATCGATGTGAATGATGAGGAGCAACTAGCTCGTCTGCTCGAAAGACATCAGAAAGCGGGACGTACAAAGCAGGAAGCGCTTGCAAAAGCGCAATCGACTGATCTTCCCAATACGCTTATGATTAGAGATCAGTTGGAGCGATCGACTAGGGTGATCGATGTGTTGGTATAGCAACTTTTGTGAGTCGTAGCCGTGCGGATTAGATCCGCACCTCCCTCTCGAAACAGCAATGGAACAAAACCCATTGCAGTATAGATTGTCACTCTTCCAAGGGGATTTATCCCCTTGCTGGATGGCTCTTCTTCAGATATTGGTTTTTATCGCACTGTCGATGCGGATCTAATCCGCTATGGGGAAACTGGACGATGTGAGGGAGGTGGTGATCTAATCCGCTCGGCTACGAAACAGCAATGGAATAAAACCCATTGCAGTATAGATATCCACTCTTCCAAGGGGATTTATCCCCTTGCAAATTAGCACTACTGCCGATGTTGGTTTTATCCAATTTTCATTGCAAAATTGCACGTCAATGCGGATCTAATCCGCTATCGGGAAACCGGACCATTGTGAGGGAGGTGCGGATCTAATCCGCTCGGCTACGAAAAAACAATGCATTAAAACCCATAGATATAGATATACACTCTTCCAAGGGGATTTATCCCCTTGCTGGATGGCTCTTCTTCAGATGTTGGTTTTTATCGCACTGTCGATGCGGATCTAATCCGTACGGCTACATCACCTACCAGTCAGTAATTTTCACTAATCTCGTATTTGATTCCTTCAGCAAATAGCGCAACAATTATTTTGAGCACAGATTAATCTATGTCAAATACCTTTTCCCCAGACTTCAGCCCCAAGAAGCCGAGAGAGATTGATCGCGATCTCACTCTGCCGTCGGGATCATCAGTCACAGTGATCGGTGCCGGGGCATTTGGCGGCTGGTCGGCACTGTATTTACTGCGAGCTGGATACAAAGTCACCTTGATCGATGCCTGGGGACCGGGCAACAGCATGGCCAGTTCGGGAGGAGAATCTAGACTCATCCGTTGCATCTATGGGGGCAATCCCTTTTATACAGCGATGGCCAAACGAGCGCTGGATATCTGGCAGGAGGAACAGCCGAAATTCAACCGTCAGGTATTTTTTAAGACTGGCTGCCTTTGGTTTGCCAATGACAGTTGCGCCGATATCTTGCAATCTGCTAAGCGGATTCTCGAAGACCTCGGCATGAGCTACGATGCACTGAGTCTTGATGATTGTGTCGAGAAATTTCCGGAAATAAATGTCGATGATCTGAGCGAGGTAATCAACGAGCATCAAGCTGGCTATCTACTGGCCAGAGAATCTTGTGTGGAAGTAAGGGATCTGTTTGTCAGGGAAGGAGGGACATTCATTAGAGCACATGCCAAAATGATTAAGGATGGCATAAGAGAAATAAGCAGTCTGGAGCTTAGCAATGGAGCTCAAGTTCAAAGCGACTTATTTCTTTTCGCATGTGGGCCCTGGCTGAAAGCACTTTTTCCCGAAGTATTGCAGGCAAAACTGACTATCTCGCGTCAGGAGGTTTATTATTTCGGTATACCTGCAGGAGCTGAATCAATGACTCGTTTGCCCAGCTGGATTGATCATTGCCCACCCGATCACTATTACGGGGTACCCGGTGGCATACGTCGGGGATTCAAAATTGCTTTCGATCGTAGAGGGCCTGAGGTAGATCCCAATACCCAGGAGCGTGTACCGACCACTCAAGAAATTGAATCTGCAAGAGCCTACATTGCCAACCGATTTCCGATGATGGATGGAGCGCCTCTGCTCGAAGCACGGGTTTGTCAGTACAGCAATACCGCCGACGCCAATTTTATATTTGATTGCCACCCACTATTGCAAAATGTTCTTATGCTGGGAGGAGGTTCGGGCCATGGCTTTAAGCACGGTCCGGCTTTGGGTGAGGTGGTAAAGGATGTTATGACCGGATCAAGGCAGGTCCCCTATGATTTGATCTTCTCGTGAAAAGCGTGCCTTTAAATCGGGTAGAGCTAGATGTGCGATCTCCGCAGTTTTATCAGAATCCCTATCCGCAGTACCTCGAATGGCAAGAAAAACACCCCAGCTTCTATTGGGAAAATTACGGTCTAACCGCATTTGTGGGTTATCGAGAAATCGACTTGATCTTACGTGATAAACGCTTCGGTCGCAGCCTGGTAGGAGTACCCCTGACGCATGATGAAAATCCGTCACCGAGTGTCCTGCCATTTTATCGGGCAGATCAATATTCTCTGCTCAACCTGGAGCCTCCTGATCACTCCCGGATTCGTTCACTGGTGCAACGAGCATTTATGTCTCGCCAAATCGAACGAATTGCTCCTCGCATTGCTACGCTGGCCCATGAACTTTGCGATGAAATGCTGAAGCAAATCAGCCTTCATGGACAGGTGGATTTTAAAAAGCACTTTGCCACTCCGATCCCGGTCATGATCATTGCTGATATGCTGGGTATAGACAGCAGCGCCGTCAGTAAATTACTTCATTGGTCGCATCAGATGGTACGGATGTACGAGCAAGCGCGCACTGTAGAGATCGAAGAGGCGGCCGGGCGAGCAGCTCAAGAGTTTATGGATTATCTAGAAGAGGTGCTGGCAGAGAAACGCAACAATGCGGAAGATGATTTGATCTCTCATCTACTCACGGTGCAGATCGACGATGCAGCCTTAAGCGATGCAGAGATCATCAGCACGATTATTCTGCTGCTCAATGCTGGTCATGAAGCGACAGTAAATGTGATTGGAAATGGCCTGGTCGCACTGCTCGAAAATCCAAAAGAGCTAGATCTCTGGAGAGCCAATCTTGGTTCTGAAAAATTCAATCAGACGGCAGTGGAAGAGATTTTGCGTTTCGATACTCCATTGCATATTTTCAATCGATGGGTGCTGCAAGATGCCTCGATTGATGGTCAAGATCTCAAGCGGGGTGATCAAATCTCTCTGATCCTTGGAGCGGGAAATCGGGATGAGGCAGTGTTTAGTAAAGGCTCAACCCTTGACTTAGAACGTACCGTAAATCCCCACCTATCATTCGGAAGGGGCATTCACTTTTGTCTCGGGGCTCCTCTAGCTCGCTTGGAGTTGCAAGTTGCATTGCCCATTTTGCTGAAGAGGATTTCGGATTTGAGCTTGGCCGTGGCACCCACGGTGAGCAATACCTATCACTTTCGTGGTTATACCGAAATTATCGTAGGAGCACAACAACCTCCGACTTCGTATCTTTTGTAAAAATTTCAAGATGAAAATTCGCCTGCTAATATTCACGATCTGCTCTTTCTCGCTCTCCGCCCAGGAAGCTGATTTCCCTTGGCCCGATGGCAAGAAAGCTGCGATAAGCCTCAGTTTCGACGATGCGCGCAATTCGCATCCCACTGTTGGCAAGGAGCTCTTTCGAGAATTGGATTTGAAGGCTACCTTTTATGTGGTGCCAGCAGCCGTGCAGCTGCATCTCGACGGCTGGAAAGAAATAGTAGCTGACGGACACGAGATCGGAAACCACACCATAGCGCATCCCTGTACCGGAAATTTTCCATGGTCGAAAGACAAGGCACTGGAAAACTACACCATGGCTTCGATGCGGCAGGAGTTATTGGAATGCAACCATCAGATACATGCTTTGCTCGGAGTGAGACCCGTGTCATTTGCTTACACCTGTGGCAACACTTTTGTGGGGAGGGGAAGAAATTTGCGAAGCTATGTGCCGCTGGTCGATGAGCTCTTCGAGAGTGGGAGAGGGTGGCTCAACGAGCCTGCCAATGATCCTGCATTTGCAGATATGGCACTGCTGCAGGGCAACGAGATGGATGGTAAGGACTTTGCTGAGATCAAGACGAGGATCGACGATGCCATTGCGAACGGGAGCTGGCTCTTGCTTGCCGGGCACGAGATTGGTGAAGGAGGAAATCAAACCGTACGTACCGAAATGCTCCGCGAACTTGCAGCCTATCTCAAATCTCCCGATTGCGATTTATGGGTCGGCACTGTTGCCGAGGTGGCAGCTCACGTAAATCAGGTGCGCAAGGACCGAGCGGAAAAGCTAAAGGAGTCTCTTACATTCTACAGCTCATTTGATCAAGGCCTAACGGCAGATTTTAGCAAAGGAGATGGTCTTTTGTATTCCGCTCCTGCCGCGAAACAAGATTCCCTGGCAACTCCAAATCTACTGCCGGCAGAGACTGCGATGGCGCCACGTCAAGGGGTCTTTGGCAATGCTTTGGAATACAAGCGCAAGGGTCAGCCGGTTATTTTCTACCAAGCCAAAGACAACATCTCTTACCGAGAGCAAAATTGGAGCGGCACAGTTTCCCTTTGGCTCAGCCTTGATCCCGAGAATGATCTCGCTCCAGGATTTACGGATCCAATCCAAATCACGGATGAAAGCTATGACGATGCTGCCCTATGGGTGGATTTTTCTGATAAAAACCCGCGTGATTTTCGTATGGGAGTTTTTGGAGATATCATTGAGTGGAATCCAGAAAAAATACGGCCGGACAAGAATCCGGCATTTTCAGGGCGACTGGTAGTTGCAGAAGACCGTCCTTTTGCGCAGGGCAGGTGGACTCATGTGGTAATCACTTTTGAGAACCTGAATAGCTCGGAAGGGGCTGCAACCTTTTACATCGATGGAAAGGCACAGGGCACTAGAGCAATATCTGAATCGTTTGATTGGGACATTGAGCAAGCGCGAATTTTTCTTGGCATTAACTACATTGGATTACTTGACGAGGTTTCGCTCTATGATCGGGCACTTTTGGGCGCTGAGGTTTTGCATTTAAATCAATTAACCCACGGTGTCAAAGAATTGGTGCACTGAGGTTTTTACATCCGACTAATTTGTTCTTGGCCCCGTATCTTGATCTGGTATTTGATAAACCCGGACGTAATCAACTTCCATTCGTCGGGGAAAGCTCGTTTCTGAAGGATCACCACCATGCAGCCCACCGATGGCCAGATTTATTAGAATAAAATGAGGCTGCTGCATCGGATTTACGCGAGGTCCATAGCGATTCATGGTGCGACGCAATGCCGTGCGATTGAGTAATATGTCATCCATATAGAGCGCGATCGAGCGTGGGGTCCAGTCCATGCGCCACACATGAAAAGAATCTGCCCAGGTACTATCTTGAAACTGTGAGATAGGCGTTCGTTCGGAATCCCAGTGCGGCCTGAAGCGCTCTTTGCGTGCCCAGCATACATTGGTGAGAAAGTTTCCGCGATAATACTCCAGGATATCGACCTCCCCGCAGCCAGGCCATTCGCCTTCGATGCCAAGTGTCCAAAACGCTGGCCACAACCCAATGGCGGTGTCAATGCGGGCTCTCATTTCAAAGCGACCATATTGAAAAGTCTGTTTATTGTCTGTGCGTAAACAGGCTGAGGTGTATTCTGCCGTATCCCGGACTTTTTTCCAATCCCATGTTTTGACTGGATCATAAATGGGATTTACTCTCGGTTCGCGACGCGCTTCAATGATCAAATTTCCGTTCTCGCAAAATGCATTCTCAGGTTGATAATATTGTGCCTCTTCATTTCGAATAAAGCCTATTTCATAGTTCCAATTTTCTTCGTTTGGAGGACCATCGATATTAAATTCATCGGACCAAATTAATTTATAAGCATTGTCGACAGAATCATCGTCAAGGGCAGAAGCTGGAGCAGTGAGCCTCCTCGTGCAGGATACTAACATCAAGATCAGCATTGCGCTCAGTAAAAAGATTCGGGGCCCGGTACTCGGATCGAGAGTTAGAACAAGGCTTTTGTTTTTCACAGAAAATTGACGGTCAGCTTTTGCTTTCATGGATGTCAAAATTAATACAAATCGATGTGGCAATTGTAGATGAGGTTGATTACCTTATCGAAAAATATAACAGATGGCTTTGCATTCTACAAGACGTTCTTTTTTGCGCAATGTTGCTACGGTGTCGGCAGCGTTACCAGCGCTGCATCTTTCTGCTCGATCTAAACGTTTGGATGAAGAAGTCGATTGGTACAATGTAGAAGATTGGGGCATCGAAGGCAAGGGCTGGACCGATACTTTGCGGTACTATGATCGCTTTCCGAGCAAGGCCGAGGGCAGTGTGCGCGAGGCAGTGTGGAATCTTTCCCGCCAATCCGCCGGGATGAATGCGCACTTTTCGTCCGATAGCCCTAGCATACATGTGAGATACAGCTTGTTTTCAGATCGAATCGCTATGCCGCATATGCCGGCCACTGGTGTGAGTGGAGTTGATCTTTATGCACGAGATGACCAGGGTAATTTTCGCTGGCTGGCCGTATCTCGTCCCGAAGAGCAAGAAGTGGAGGCCGAGATTGCCAAAGAGCTGGCCCCAGGTATGCGCGAATACAGGGCCTACCTTCCGCTTTACAACGGCATCGAAAGCCTCGAGATCGGAGTTGCGAAGGGATCGACGTTTAGTGAGGTTTCGCCACGGGAGCAGAGACCCATCGTCTTTTACGGTACGTCCATTATGCACGGTGCATGCGCTTCGAGACCAGGCATGGCCTTCCCATCTATTTTGGGTCGTAGACTTGACCTGCCTATCATAAATTTGGCTTTTTCTGGCAACGGCAGAATGGAGCCCGAAGTCGGAGCCTTGCTTGCAGAACTCGATCCCATTGCCTTTGCGATTGATTGTTTGCCAAACATGAATGGCGAATTGGTGAGTGAACGTGCTGGACCATTGGTGCAGCAAATCAAAGCGGCCCATCCAGATACACCAGTTCTGCTGGTAGAAGATCGAACGAATACAAACACACCATTCTTCCCGCAGCGACGAGATCATCATACCCGCAATCGTCTTGCCCTGCGAAAGACCTTCCAGCAACTGCAAGACAAAGGCCTGGATGATCTTTACTATCTGCAAGGAGAGCATTTATTGGGATTGGATGGTGAAGGTGCGACAGATGGCTCACATCCCAGCGACTTGGGTATGATGCGTTATGCTGATGCATATGAGCCCGCTCTCAGAGGTATGCTTGGCCGGTTCTAGGGGAAATCAAACAAGGATGCACTAGTAAAATAGCACCTCGTCACAAAATAGCCAGGGTGTTTCTCCCTTACGATCATGCCATGCCGGCAATTTAGGCAAAGCAGTCGCTTTGACTTTATACCAGCGATACGAGACATCATCCAGCTCAACCTCCTCAATGATATCCCGCAAATTTTCGTCTTTGTCAACAGGTAGGACTTGGTGGTTTACTATGCGAACAAGGCTATCGGGATCATTGCCGCCCCACACTTCGATAGACTGAGGAGGCAACGCCCAAGCTCCCAGATTTTGTGCAAAACTTAGTGTGATTTGCTTCATTGCAGGTCTTTTGTCAAAGCGAAATATGGCTTCCAATGGCTCATTACGGAAACCCAGCCAATAGGGAGATCTAAATTCTCTCGGCTGGCCTTTTTCTGAGTCGATCAGGCTGTATGCTCCCGATGCACGGTATTTTGGATTGGGTGCAGTGAGGAAATAGACGGAATCTGGAGTATGACCCTGTTGTAAAATTGTGAAGGTACTAATTTCGCTCTCGAACCAGCCAGCTTTGTATGCTCGAGCCTTAAAGGTCGTCCGTCCTGATACGATCAATGGTTCCTGATATATTTGCGAGCTGGTATCAGGATCACTGCCATCGAGGGTGTAGCGTGTAATCACTCCATCAAATGCTTCCTTTATTTGGATTCGCTCATTGTGATCAAAAATTAATCGCTTATTGGTCAAAGTAGGGGGACTGAGCGCAATAGAGTCAGAGGTCGATGGCGCAACACCCAAGATGATTTGAGTATTGGGATACGCTGCTCGCAGCGCTTCAATTTCGGCGGATGCGATTGGTGTGTTCCAAAGGCTGATGCTCCTCAGCTGATTTTCTTGCAGTACCTTCTTAACCTGATCTAGATCAACCTGTGTACTCGAAAGTCCCAGCGTCTTGAGTCCTTTGCAATTTTTTAAATATTGTAGACCACTGCCATCGATGTCGGTGCCATTGAGAATGAGTTTTTCGAGGTGTAGAAAGTCAGCGAGGATTTCCAATTCATCATCCTTGACAGGTAAATTTGTTAGATTGAGCGAGACCAGCTGATCTTTTACAACGCTCAATTCGCTAAGGAAATCGGGATGATAGTTTGCTCGCACGAAGATAGTGGCGTCAAGCGCTGGAGACATCAGGTCAACTTGCCGCACGCTACGAAACGGGGTGTTCAGAGATTTTACTAAGGCTCGATCGGCAAAGTCGAATTGATAGACCTTTGGCGCATTACTGAGATCGGGATATTGTTCGCTAAACCACACGCGATTTGAGTCGGCTTCCGGATAGTCTTTGAGTGCAAGATCAAAGTGCGCTCCGGATGCTATCCATCTCCAAATCAGTTCTTCCTCCTTTTTGTCGAGTTGACTCTTACTTTTTGGTGGCATGTGTTCTTTCTCCTCACGAGGCAGTTTAATGCGTCGCATCAGCTCACTTTGCGAGGGCTCATGAGCAACCAGGCATGGCCCGTTGTCGCCGCCCATTCTGAAAGCTGCAGGTGTGCTCATCACTAGCCCACCCTTTGCTTTACGCTCATTGTGACAACTGAGACATTTCCTTTTCATAATCGGCTGGATAAGGACTTCATACAGCGATGTATATTCATTCACCTCAATCTGCTCATCTTCGTCATCTGTGCCCATAATAAAGCCTTCGCCATGGGTCAGCTCGCTTCCTAAATGCCCCGCGATAACCAGTAGCATCAAAGCACCGGCAAGCACCGCCACGTACATCCTACGACTTTCTGCCCTGGCATGAATCACCAAGAGCGCATACGCCAGGAAACTGACACCTGCACCAGACCATTTGTGCCAGAATACTGCATCGGCATCGTAGGCATCTTGCTGTGCCAGAAGAAAACCTGCCAGCGCTGTGAGGCAAGCGACCAGCGCAGTGACGTGAATTAGATGGCTTTCGATGGTTTCTGTGACCGCATGGTCGATGCGTGGCCGCATGAGTGCGAGGATGCCCATCACAAAAAGCAGCCCGATCGGTAAATGAAGAAAAAGCATATGCATCCGACCAACTGGCTCAAGCCATGCGGGTTGTACGACCTGCTCTTCCATGGCAAGTAGAAAGAGGAGTAGGACTTGTGCAGCAAAACAAATATTCCCAACCCACCGTAGGTAGTGTCCTTTCATTCGCTGAAAGTAATCAGAAAAAAGGATCATCTTATACAGCTGTCAGAATTTGCTGTAAAGATGATCCTGGGTGGTTTAGTTGCACTTCTTAGGGAATGTGCAGAGTAAATGGATGGTGGGACGCAAGCGAATAGCAAACTTGCTTTATTGGCAACGTTGCGAGTGATTCGATTATCATGCTCTTAACTTAAGTCTTTTAGGGGAGGGATTGTAGTAAGTGGGGTCGTTCTTATCCTAGATCAAGCAAAATAGACCGGAAATGGCCCTTTTCTTACCATAGATCAATTTGGTGATGCGAGGATAGGGTTTATTTCATTGCGATAAATGCCAACACGAGTTAGGTCTACTCACGCTATATCTGGCTTCTCTTCTTGGCATTACTGCTGAGAGCCTGAGGAGAAGTAGAGTCAGAAAGTTTAATCGAACTACCTGGACTCCCATTCAGGCCGTGTCAAGCCATTGAGATCATACACGACTGTGCCATCTCTCAAGGTGAGCTCGCACTCAAATTTTCGTGTGCCAGGATACTTCCAACCTTTAATGTCGACAAAGCCGAACTCGCCTTCGTGAATCTTAAGCACAGCAACGTCGGCCGGTGCTCCCACCGAAAGATTTCCGAGCTCGGTGCGCTTGATGACCTGCGCAGGCTTCCAAGTTGAGGCAGCGATTACTTCAGGCACGGTCATGCCGATGTTGATAAATTTAGACATCACATTGAGCATGCTCTTCATCCCACCGTTCATGCTGCCGGTGTGCAGATCAGTGCTAATTGTGTTTGGTTTAAATCCCTGCTGCAGGGCGGGGATAGCCTGATCAAAAAGAAAACTACCGCCTCCGTGGCCCACGTCAAAAATAATGCCTCGTTCCTGAGCTGCCATGATGAAGGGCTCAAGTTTTCCGCTTTCGAAATTTACGATGGGCTCCCTGCCTTTCACATGCCCGAAGGTATGGGTAAAAATATCTCCCGGGCGGAGCTTTTCCATGAAGAGAGTTTCGAGCGGATGTGGAGGCTCAGTGGCTCCGAAATCAACCATGATCGGTATGTTTGCCAAGCGGCCGGCTTCTACTGCGCGCTCTACCGGTGTCCATTCAGGGCCATAGTAGTGGGCCACCTTGACTCCTACAATATGCTCCTTAAATGCGTTGGCCTCCAGAGCTGTGAGGCGAGCATCCATGTCCTGTAGATTTTGTTCAAACGATCCGCCAGCCATCCCGGCTCCAACAATATTAATGAAGGCCAGAAGACGAGTCTTTGACTTGTCTATTGTTTGTTTCTTAAACTCTTTAAAATTTCGCCATCCTGCACCGCCTACATCTACAATCGTTGTTACGCCTGCACGTAGGCTAAATCCATCGGGAGGCAATGCCGAAAAGCTATTGGCTAGATATCGGTCTTCATCGGTGCCGTGAAAATTGTGTGAGTGTAAATCGATGAGGCCTGGCACAACGTAAAGGCCCTTTGCATCGACTACGGTAAATGCATTTTCCGGAGATATATTTTCAGCGACTTGCAAGATGAAACCATCTTCGATTGCCACATCCATGACGGCATCTATATTATTTTTTGCATCAATCACATGACCTCCCTTGATCAATAAATCAAATTGCTGTGCACTGACCTCCAGAGAAAATAAAATGCTACAGCATAAAATAATTCGTACTATCATTTAATCTAATTTTTTGCAATTATTTGAAAGGACCTTCCTGGATGCTCGGCGCGAAATGTCTCAATCGCACCTCGGTCTTGCAGGGTAATAAAACAGGTTTTTCCATCCTCGCCTCCGAAGGCAATGTTGGATGGTTTTGACCCCTTGAGTTTTACTTCATGCAAAATTTCGCCGGCAGGATTTAATATCACCACGGTGCCTTTCCCATGACGCGTAACATAAATGTTTCCTTCGGTGTCACAGCGCATGCCGTCAAAGCCAAAATCTGAAAATTCTTTTAGCAATCGTTTATTGGAAATACCTCCGCTTGGCGACAGATCAAAAACCCATATTTTTCGCTGCACACTTTCGTTAACGTAGAGGTATTTTTCATCGGGACTCAGTTCAAGTCCGTTTGTGGTACCCATGCTGTCTGCAAGCAAATGCGTGCTCCCGTCCGTGTCGATTCGCCAGAGGTTTCCGGTGCTATTTTTCCAATTCGGATCACTGGCGTACAGCGTCCCGTTGCGAGAGATGGCGAGATCATTGGGTTGGTTCATTGACGCGTTGTGCGCATGCACAGTGATGGACTTTGTGCCGGGATCCAGCTTTAGCACATTGTGATTGGTGTAGTCAGCGATGTAGAGGTATCCATTTTCATTCATCCGTATGCCATTGCCGATACTGCCTTCAGGCAAGTGCACAAAAAGCTCTGCCTCGCCAGTGGTCGAAACACGCCCGATGGTACCCTGCTCACCAAAATTTACGACATAGACCCAACCATCCGTGCCGGTGCATGGTCCTTCAATGCCACTGGTAAAAATCCCTTCAGAAGTTAAATCTGATGCTTGATAGACCTCTGTTTCTTCTTGACTATGGCAGGACTGAGCGACGGCCATGCAAAGAAGAAGTAGCGCCGCCTGCCAACGAAATTTAATCATCTAATTAAAGTAGTCAAAAAAGAGCAAAAAGAGTTTGTATTCAGCTCTTTATGATCCGCTTAAAAATATAATCTCCGTGGTGGAGGTGAATTCTTAGAAAGTAGATTCCGGTTGGCAAAGAATTTAGGTCTAGCTCTTGCTTGAGACCACCAGAAAATGACTTCTGAAGAAGTGGCCTGCCGGCAAGATCAAACAAGGTCAACTTTTCAAGGCCCTTCTTTGCTGAATAGAGGTGCAAAAGGCCAGAGCTCGGATTTGGGAAAACAAGCAATGTCGAATTGAGATAGTCTGTGACTGCAGTCGTCACTTCTTCAGGCAGCAAGACGACTTCGTCGCTACTGGAGAGACCCAGGGGGTCAGTGACCTCCAGGTTGAGGCGATATTGATAGGAGTCAAAGGCAGTTTCCGGGGTGGTGACCAGATCGAAGAATGGTGACCGTATAGTCGAGGACTGTTCGAGGTGAGAGTGACTGTTGTGGTCTAGCAGTATGCTCCATTGGAAGTCCAGCTCCTCGGGTAGATGCTCGAGGTCAATGACTTGAGCCTGAAGTGACAATGGCAGGATATCTCCCTGGGCTCGGTAGCGAGTACTGTCTAGAGGAGATGTTATCTTCACTTGGGGAGGAGAATTATCGAGGGAGATGGCTGTGGTTGCGTGACCTTCATTCCCGGCAGGATCTTCTACCATAAGGCAAATTGGCAGCGTGTACGGAGCTCCGGTAGGATTGTCGAGAATGATAGTGGTGTCGCTTGTGCCCCAAATGGTATCCAGCCCAATCACCCAGCGATAACTCAGGGAGTCTCCAGCTGGATCAAACGACTCGGTAGCTGAAAGATGAACTGAAAGTGGGGCAGGTCCGTAAAATTGATCAGCGGTGATCCGTGCAACTGGAGCAGCATCTCCCCCATAGCATATCCGTCTCAGCTCTCTCGGATGGCTCAGTGCTCCATAGTTGAGTACCATGTAATAGAGGCATTCGTCAAACGGATTAAATTTCATAAAAACCACAGGCTCTTCCAATTCCCGAAATAGAGTCACTGTGTGAAACTCATCCGTGAGGTGATGATCTACTGTCATGGTTCGTATCCATCCGGCAAAGTCGCCGTGGAAATACTGTCCCTTGTATTCAGTTGGCCACGAAGATCCCCGGTAGAAATCTCCGACAATCGAGCTGATGCCATCAAAAGGATCGCCTTGGATCGGAGACTCAGAATGCCCCAGGGAGATGGCATCGCGCCAGCCGTCGGCATTGTAGATCGGCGCAAAAGAGACGCCGGGTTGGTTCTTGGAGTTGCCATAAGCCAGCGCAGGGGTCGCGTGAATACTGGCCTGCTGCATATCAATCCGCGCATACTCTGCGATGCATGAGTCCGCAAATACCGTGAGATGATCTTGCCTTGCCTTGGTGAGCAGTGCGTCAAAAGTCGGTTTGGTTGTACAGAAGGTGTTCTGGAGATCAGTGTAAAAAGGGTTGATTATTTCTTGATCGGTGTAGCCATTGTTTTGGACAAAGCCCTCATAGGTAGGCCATCCGAAATTGAGCCCTGCACCATCGCATATGTTGATTTCTTCAAATTGCGTACTGCCGACGTCGCCGATGTACAATGTACCGGGGTCCCCGTCCTTAGGATCTGTTCTGCCAGTCCCTTCTCGCAAGAGGATGCGAAAGGGATTGCGAAGACCACGGGCCCACACTTTAGATTGAGGTGAGTCTGGCTTGTCCGTTTCGTAGTAGGGATTGGAAGGAAGCCCCAGTCCCGTGTGCGGGTCGATACGTAATATTTTACCGCTGTAACTGTTGATCATTTGTGCCCGGTAGGATCCCAGATCTTCCCAGTCTTTAATGATTCCATCTGCTTTGCCCAAGCTATCATAGCCGTGATTTTTGTAGTCGGTGCCGCCGGTATGATTACCAACCCAGGTCGACCCATCTCCGACGCCCATCAACAGCGACCCATCTGAACCAAACGTGAGACCCCCGACTCCATGCGCAGGTGCGAGGACAGGGACTCCGCTCTGGATGCTATCACCCAGGAGTATGCGGCGACTATCGTGGACAATGCGGTAACCGTCGTCTACAGCAAGTTGATACTCCACGAGACGACCGATGGTGGCATTCCACTCGTCGAGTGTGATGGTGCTATCGGGCAGCTGGTCAGGATGTCTGATCTGCCACGGGTCTACGACATACGAAAGGTAGATTTTTCCGTTGGTTGCAAAGTCAGGGTGTACAGCGAAGCCCAGCAGTCCATGGTCACCCGAACCCAGCACTTCGACGGTTATATCAAGGATTGGTTCATTGGCTTTCTGACCTTCCACCACGAGCCAAAGTCTGCCCACGCGCTCCCAAACCAACCAGGTAGACTCGGTGAGAAACTCGATCCCCAAAGCATCTTCCCATTTGTCGATGACTAGCTCATCACGAAATGCTTGGGGAACTTGCGCTTGGGTCACAGCGGCGGCAATCAAGAAGTATAGAATAGGAAGGATCCGCATATCACCTGTTAGGTCTCAGGTGCTGCCTCAGAATCACTTTCCTTGTTGGCCAGTGCGAGCACGGCACCAAGGCCAATGCAAAATGCAATCACACTCAAAAGCAGATAAGGATCATCCCCATAGTTTCCTGGCCATACGTTTTCTTCAACCAGCTTCTTGTAGAGCTCAGGATCTGCATTTGGAGCGAGAATCTTGACTTGCTTGCCTGTTTCCTCGTTTAGCCATAGCTGCACATTACGCCACGGCCAAATTCGGTTTAATGAGCCGATCATAAAGCCCGTGAGCACAGCCAGTGTGGCATTTTTGTAATTCTTAAATGTCCAGCTGAGTATATTTGAAAATACAGCAAGACCAGTGAAGCACCCCAGGCCAAAAACAAATAGCATGGCAAGCTGGCTGGTGTCTTGTTCCGTGAGAAGGTCTTTTACGGCAGACATTACATAGGTGTACATGCCCAGCAAAAGAAGAATAAAGCTTCCAGAAATACCCGGCAGGATCAGTGCACAAATGGCAACAGCTCCGGCAAGAAACGTGAACAGGTAATTGGGATTAGCAGCTGCCGGAGTGAGAATAGTAATGCAGTATGCGGCAATGCTTCCCATGACAAGCAATGCAATCACCGCTGGTGAAAATGCCTCGATTTTCCGCAGCATATAGATGCATGAACTCACGATGAGCCCAAAGAAGAAGCTCCAAATCACAGGAGGGTAGTGCTCGAGGAGATAGGAAATCCCCAACACGCCTACTACGATACCGAGCACCATGCCACCGATCAGCGTGATTAACCATGTTCCGTTTAATTTTTGCCAGAACGCACCCAGTCCTTCAGTCTGGATCACCCGAAAAGGAAGTCTTGTGACGCTCCTGATGGTGTCTATCAGAGTCTCATAAATACCTGTAATGAAGGCGATCGTGCCACCAGACACTCCAGGCACCACTTCGGCCATGCCCATGGCCATCCCCTTGAGGGCAAGCAGCAAGCGACTCCGCGAAAACACCTACGACTTGATCAGTTTGCGAACCATCCGACTGTGGCCATTGTCAATGGCAAGGAGATACATCCCAGGTGGCAGCAGCTCCAGATCTGCAATGGTAATATTGGCTCCGTTAAATGACCTTTGATCGGGTAAATAAATAACCCGTCTGCCGTCCAATGCATGCAGTGATAGACTCAGTTTATCGCTTTGAGTTGACTCGATGTACACTTGAATATACGAGGTAAAAGGATTGGGCGATATCAACACTTCGGCTACCTCAGAGGCTTCGAAGGTGGAAACGGTTTCGCAGGTTGTACCAAAGACAAAGCTCTCAGTGTAGCCACTGGTGTCAAACGCACAGACCGTATTGACCTGAAACTCGTACATCTTGCAACCCTCAAGTGTGTCGACGGAAAACGTGTTGGTCGTATCGCTTCCGTCCATCCACTCTTCTTCACCTACCTCTCGCCAGCGATATGTATACGCAATCGAACTATCTACCCGATCCCACACGAACTCGACATTGGTCTCTCCGACCATCACCGTATCGACCATAGCAGTTTCTGGACAAATGAGTGAGTCAAAGATGATCTCGACGCAGTAATCTTCTGCTTCTCCAAACGTGATTTCATCGCACGCTAGGAGAGTGTCGCTGCTGGTCTCCAGAACACTCGCGACCCGCATGCGGGTCGAACCCAACATAGCACTTTCAGGTATTCTAATGGGCGCACTATAAGGACTTGACAGCGTGCTGTCACTGAGGCTAAGTAGCTCCGTTTCGTTTTCAAAAGAACCGCTCTGGTCAAGGTCGATCCACAAGTAGTAACGCGTTTCCAGAATCACTGAATCCAACGATCCCGGGAAGACAGCCAGCTCATAGTTGGATCCTGGCTTAAACCGAGTGCCGGGACCTCCCGTAAAGTCGCCATAACCACCATTTGCACCACTCTGGTGAGCAAGTGTATGCACAGATATGCTATCGATAAATTGGGTGCTGTCTGCCGTAGTGGTTGGGACACAATAGACTGAATCGATGCAGGTGTTGCAGCCCAGTGTGCTGACAAAGTCGGTGTTTACCAGCAGTGGATCGCAGAGGGCGGTGAGCTCGATCTCGTAAGTGCTGCAAGGACTCAAGTCTCCAATCACTGCCGTATTTGTAGTATCAAATATGACCAATGCAAAATCGGTACTATCAGAATGCCTGAACTTGACCTCAAATGAATTGGTCTCTGGAGTTTCAACCACTGTCAGAAGGATTGAATCGTCAGTCACCTCCCGTTTGATCATTGGAAATTTGCAACAGCCATCAGTCGTAAATTGTCGGATGCTGGTTGAGTCACCAGTGCCGTCGCTACAGTTAGAAATTAGTTGGTAGTCGTAGGTAGAGCAAGAAGTCAATCCATCTAAGGAGAAGGGGGAGGAGATCTCTGATATGAGATTCCAGGCCGTATCTGCCCGCAAGCGCCAGCGCAGATCAACTGCTAAAATAGAATCCGCTTGGAAAAAGGATAGCATGACTGAATCCGTTGTGGTCTCTTCGGCAAGATTGGTTGGCACCACGCAGGATTGACATCCGGATACCAGCGCGAGTGCGGCCTTGCCAGTATTTAGTCTTCCTCCTGTGCGCACTTCTCCTTGCAGGGCGCTGAGGGTATCTACATTGTCTTCAATGAGAGATCGAGCCATCAGTGCAGCAGCTGCGGGATCGGTCTGAGCGAGATTTGCGAGATCTGAGCAAGGGCTCGAATAGAGCAGGGCAATCGTACCGACCACCATCGGAGTGGCAAAAGAGGTGCCCGTGGCAAAGCCATAATTCGGGATGCTCGTGGAGTAGATCTCGCGTCCGGGCGCGGCCAGATCGATGTCGTTTGCTCCGAATGCTCCAAATGTACGTTCATCGTCAATCGTCGATGCTGTGACTGAGATGAGGAAATCGCTCGTGCAAGAAGTAGGTACGTCACGAATGGTATCGATATTGATGGCTGTGTTTGCTGTTGCTGCACAGTTAAGGATGCCATGCGTGCCGAGGGTGTCGTAGATGTTGCACCAGATGGGATTTTCGTCTGGGTCAAGATCTTCATCGCCGTAGGATAGATTCGTTGCTACCACATAGGCTCCTTTTTGGCCATCGCTTTCATTGTAGATAATGCGTTGATCTAGCACGTACGCATAGGCTGCAATCATGTCTGCTTCGGAGAGATCAATATTGATATTGACCGTCATCACCTTGATGTTCCAATTCACGCCAGCAACCCCAACGCCATTGTCAGAACGAGCTCCGATGATGCCGGTGATCTCGGTGCCATGGCTATCCTGAATCCCTCCTCCGAAGGTTTCGGGCTCAATGTTGTCGTTTTCAAGATTCACGTTCCAGCCTAGGTAATCGTCGATGTAGCCGTTGCCATCGTCATCGATGCCATTGTCTTCTATTTCACCATTATTGGTCCATAGATTACCCTGCAAGTCTGGGTGATCGTACTTGATGCCATTGTCCAGCACGGCCACGACAATTGTAT
>Ga0114956_1001469_pt1 | contig 18500 bp, 20 predicted proteins | sample MaitaG_FD_87304 | JGI IMG/M metagenome (GOLD analysis project Ga0114956, IMG submission 87304) | Marine algal microbial communities from Maine, USA - Maine_Asex2 metaG | ecosystem: Host-associated > Algae > Red algae > Unclassified | place: Maine, USA | collected 2015-01-05 | reverse complement strand
ATAAAAAATTTTAATCAAAAAAGGATAATCATTTCTGATGACTCTTTTCTTAATAAGTTGGGAGGATCACGCTAGAGCGTGACTTCTCCGTGCTTTATTTTTAGAATAAAAAAAGGATAATCATTTCTGATGACTCTTTTCTTAATAAGTTGGGAGGATCACGCTAGAGCGTGACTTCTCCGTGCTTTATTTTTAGAATAAAAAAAGGATAATCATTTCTGATTATCCTTTTCTAGTCGGGAGGACAGGATTCGAACCTGCGACCCCGTGCTCCCAAAGCACGTATTCTACCGAGCTGAACTACCTCCCGAGGCATTTACCGAAGTAAATATTGTTCACATTTTTTATTTTTTTCTTCGATGGGTTGAAATGTATTCTACCGTCCCGAAGCTTCGGGAGAACTACCTCCCGAGGTCGTTAATCTACTCTGTTCAAAATGATTGTCATTTCGAGCGGAGTCGAGAAACACAGTTCATTGTCATTTTTAAGAGTTGACCTTCTCTAAAATTTTTTTCGACTAAGATTTTTTGTCTTAGTCAGTCCCGCCAAGGCGGGACGTTGAAAATCTAGCTTTCGCATCGCTCAAGCTGATTTTCTACCGCGGAGAGACAGGGACTCGAACCCTGGCGACGGTTACCCGTCGACAGATTAGCAATCTGCTCCATTACCACTCTGGCACCTCTCCAATATTATTCTTTACAGTAAGATCAATATTCCTAGAATTTCAAAAAAATTTTTCGGAATGGAGGGCGAAAATAAGTCATTTTCTTAAAAAGACAAGAGTTCTACCTCAAATATTAATGTAGAATTTGGCTTAATATGGGCTCCGGCTTGTCTATCGCCATAAGCTAGATTTGGAGGGAGGAATAACTTCCATTTGCTACCGGTAGACATTAGTTGAAGTGCTTCTGTCCAACCTGGGATTACCATATTTAGCGGGAAACTCGCCGGTTGTCCACGTTGCACGCTACTATCAAAAACTGTTCCGTCAATCAGAGTTCCATGATAATGACAGGTTACGCTGTCTGTAGCGCTTGGTTTCGGGCCATCGCCGGCCGTCATAATTTCATATTGTAGCCCGCTTTCTAGCTCCACTACTTCGTCTCGTTTTGCATTTTCAGCCAAAAAGGCTTTTCCTTCTTCTATCATTTTTTCGTTTCTTTCGTTGTTTTTTTTATTGAGTAAATCTTGTAAGTTCATATTTTATTTTAAAATGTAGTCCGTATTGTCTGGCGTTACTGCTTTTTCTTTTCTGAGATAGTCCATAACAATATCTCGCAAAAGTATTCCCGTATCTTCTTGTGGCAAAGTTTTTAGGAGAGTACAATTGTCGCCGCCTGCGGCTATGTAATTGTTGGTTATGAGCTCATAGTATCGATAATCACCTATATCCGACAGCGCACTAAACTTTTTATTATTGTATAACATAGGCCAGCCGCTCTCTTTATCAACTTGTTTTAATAATTGAATGAGATCCGCGCCAGTCATTTTTATTTTTACTAGCGTATTTTCAAAAGGAAGCAATTCGTATATTTTACCAATCGTAATTTCTCCTTTTGGAATTTCTTTTAATCGGATTCCTCCAAAATTCATAACAACAAAATTTGAAAGTGGTGCTTGGCCAGTTTCAGGTGTATTTTTTTTAATAAAGGACCACATTGCTTTAGTAACCAAATTACCCAAACTTCCCCCAGGCCTTCTTTTAACCAAATCATCAGTTGCGGTAGCTAGTACAGTAGAAAAAGAATCTTTCAATTTGTTCCGATAGGGCGTCAGGAGGCGCTCAGTAAGTAAAGGGGGCACCGTATCCTTACCGGCACTCACCTTGATATTCTCAAATTGAGACTTTACTGGTGTATAGCTCGTTTTGCATCCTATGGATAAAATGAGCATTAGATGTAGAAAACCTAGGCAGGTAATTTTATGACGACTTCTTAAAAACATTTAATTTCGAGGCTCTAAAAGTAAAAAATATTATGGCAAGTTTTGATGTAAGCGGAAAATTGATTGAAAAATACGATGTTCAACAAATCACGGAAAAGTTTAAAAAAAGAGAATTCGTAATAGAATGTCCTAAAGAAATTAGTGGCAATGTATATCACGATTATCTTAAATTTCAATTGACTCAGGATAGAGTAGGCTTGATAGAGGCTATGAACGAAGGAGATATGATTAAAGTACATTTTAATCTTCGTGGTTCTAAATACACCTCAAAAAAGGACGGATCTACAGGTTACATAACAAACTTAGAATGTTGGCGTCTTGAGTCTGCCAGTGCAGCACCAGTAGCTCCGTCTCAGCAAGCGGCTCCTGCTCAAACAGCCCCAGCACCAAAAACGGATGCACCAATCGCTTCGAAAACCGATGATAGCGATTTGCCATTCTAAGTAAAGTAACTCGGAATAACCTACTCCTAAAGCTCTCAATTTTGTTGGGAGCTTTTTTATGTCCAATAGTTTAAATTCTTAGGTTACGCTTTAGATCTCTCTCTTGATCTTTACGTTTGATGCTTTCCCGTTTGTCGTATGTTTTTTTACCTTTAGCCAAAGCAATGTCAATTTTTACTTGTCCGTTTTCGCTAAAAAATATCTGAAGCGGAACAATGGTATACCCTTTTTCTTTTTTCTTGTTTAGAATCTTATTCAGCTCTTGACGGTTGAGTAATAGCTTCCGTTCTCGAACCGGATCATGATTATTATTCGTTCCCATTACATATTCTGCTATATAAAGATTACGAATAAACAGTTCATTGCCATGAAAAATACAAAACGTATCATTAAAACTAGCCTTGCCTTCGCGCAACGATTTTACCTCCGTACCTCGCAGCACCATGCCCGCCGTGAAAGTAGACTCTATGGCAAAGTGAAATTTCGCAGAGCGATTCACGATAGTAGGTGCATTAGGTGCAGATTTTTTCATTAGGTAGGCGAAGTTACGAATTTTAAAAATCATGAAAAAGTATGCTAAGACGCACTATTTTTAAAGTCAAAATCATAGGGCTTTTGGAATCGCATTTCAATTTTTTTAGAAAAAATGTTATGGGTCAAGATAGTGAGTTTACTACTCCCTACGGTCGTAAAAAATTAATCTATGCCGATTGGATAGCCAGTAATCTTTAGTTGCCTTATATTTTTGGCTCTTGCAGTTTTCAATTAGCTAACTATTAATTTTCAAATCGGTGACTTATTTGCCACTAGGGCATCTAATGTTATATGAAAAGAAGGATCGTTATTTTTATTTTGACAGTGCTAGCTATCAACGGGGAAGCTCAGCAATTAGGTCTTCGGCTTGGACTGGGTTATGGACGCGGTACACATAATGATTATATGGTGGCTAGTAGTGCGGATGTCAAAATTTCAGAAATAGGAGTAAATTCTGAGAAGTCTCCCATTAATCTTCCACGGCGGAAATACTCGGACCTCTTTCAGAATACTCAGCTAGATTTAATGATAGAGTATTCGATAAACGCAAATCATAGAATTGGTATGGGTAAAAAAGGAGGATTAGATTTTAAAAGAATGAATGGCTATTATCAAGACGAGCTATACACTTCCGTTTCTTCGTCTACTGATATTAATAAGTACGGCTTAGAATATACCTATACCACTTTACCATTTATGAAGCAAGTAAATTTTTTAAATCGAATTTCCTTTTCGGGTCAAGTGGGAGCTTGGATAGTTGATAATTCTCTGTCTGGTGGGCCGGGTCAGATAAGCTCTGTGGCCGCTTATAGCATGATGGGAAGTGATACTATCTCATCGGTCGTATCGAATGTTATTGTACAAAATACAGCAGGATTTATGTTGAGCACAGCATTACGAGTAAATGCACTTACGAATAGGCGGTCAGGTTCAGCTGCAAGCCTAGGTGTTTCTCGGGATTATGGGCGAACGATCTTGAGTCGTCAAGAGACTACCTATACCTTTAATGATAAACAATCTTATATTACAACCTTTCAAAATTCTTTTGGGAATCAATGGCGTTGGGATATTAGCTATAATTTTATACTAAGAGATTTTACCAAAAAGGCAAAATACTTTTATACGAAAGAAAAAGAGGAGTAGATACTTATTTGCTAAAATACCCCATCAAATCAGAGATCTTTTCCTTAAGCTCTTTACGGTCCACAATGAAATCTAAGAAGCCGTGTTCCAATAAAAACTCAGAGCGTTGAAAACCTTCAGGTAAATCCTTTTTTACTGTATCCTTAATAATTCGGGGTCCGGCAAAACCAATTAAGGCTTTAGGCTCAGCAATATTTACATCGCCCAACATAGCATAACTTGCCGTTACACCACCCGTGGTCGGGTCAGTTAAGAAAGAAATAAAAGGAAGTTTGGCTTTCGCTAATAGCGTTAGCTTAGCGGAAGTTTTTGCCATTTGCATAAGCGAGAAGGCACTTTCCATCATGCGGGCACCACCACTTTTTGAAATAATCATAAAGGGTAGTTTATGTTTGATGGCATAATCAATACCACGACTAATTTTTTCACCCACAACGCTACCCATACTTCCGCCAATAAAAGCGAAGTTCATGCAAGCAGTTACTAGTTTTTTACCGTTCACTTTCCCAACACCAACGGAGATGGCATCATTAAAACCTGACTTCTTTTTGGCAGCTACCAATCGGTCTTTGTACGGTTTTAAATCTTGAAATTTTAGCTGATCTTTTGAAACAATGTTTTCAAACAAAAGTTCAAACTGGTTGTCGTCATACAAAATTTCAAAATACTCGGGTGAATCAATTCTAAAATGATAGTCACACTTGCCGCAGAGCCACATGTTTTCTATTATTTCTTCCTTAGTAGATGTGTTTTTACACTCAGGACATTTGTTCCAAATTCCGTCAGGGATATTTTTCTTCTCTTTAGTAGAGGTAAGAATTCCCTGTTTGATTCGTTTAAACCAGGTTGATGATGACATAATCTCTTTATTCTTCTTTGGCTAGCGCGTTCGTCAAGCAAATGTAAAGAAAAATCACACGAATGGTATAGCAAAGCATTGCTAAGGGTTTTTGCGTTATTTTTAGCCAATGCGGAAATGTTTACTTATTCTTATGGCTTTAAGCCTAGTGTTTACTGCTTTTGCTCAGCAAAAGCATACTTGCGTTGAAGCAAAAACAAGTGCGTTTCAACGAATTAAAAAAAGGACACGAGCTGGGCTTCAAGATAACGCCTTACTGGCGCAATATGACGTTAATTGGTACTTTTTGGATTTAGCTATAGAGCGGAACAGTACTGTATTGTCTGGCAATGTAACGATTGGGGCTAGCACTCAAACGGCTTTGGATACTTTTTGTTTTGAGCTCAATAGCAATTTGACGATTGATAGTATTTTGTATCTTTCGAATTCAATACCCTTTTTTCATACAATAAATTCACATATCGTATATGCCTCGCCTCTAGGAACCATTCCTGCGAATAGCAACGTAAAATTTAAAATCTATTATCATGGCGATGCATCGGTAGTGGGCGGCAGTGCGATTGGAAATGGGTTTAGCACAGATACCTCGCCCACGTGGAGTAATAGTGTGACATGGAGTTTGAGCGAACCTTATAGTGCGCGAGAATGGTTTCCGTGTAAACAATTTTTACAGGATAAAGCTGACAGCGTACAGGTATACGTAACTACGGATAATCAAAATAGAGTGGGTAGTAATGGACTTCTACAAGGGATCGATAGCTTGCCTAATAATAAAGTCCGCTATCGTTGGAAATCAAATTACATAACGGATTATTATTTAGTATCGATAGCAGTGGCCAAATATGTTGACTATACAACTTGGGCGCGACCAGCTTCTTTGCCCAATGATTCAATCCCGATTGTGAATTATGTATATGATAATCCAAACTGCCTGCCGTTTTTTAAATCAACGATTGATACGACAGCACTTATGCTTGAATATTTCTCGGATAAATTAGGTCTGTACCCTTTTTCTAATGAAAAATATGGTCATGCCATGGCGCCTTTTTCAGGAGGAATGGAGCATCAAACTATGAGTAGTATGGGATTTTTTAATTTTGGTTTGGTAGCTCATGAACTAATGCACCAGTGGTTTGGTGACTATGTGACCTGCTCTACGTGGAGCGATATTTTTATTAATGAGGGCTTTGCCTCTTACGGAGCCTACATGGCTACCGAACATTTTAGAGGACCGAATTCAGCACGATCTTTGATGCAAGATGTACATGATGATGTAATGGACCAAGCGGGCGGGAGTATATTTTTTACGGATACCAATAATGTGAATAGAATTTTCAGTGGTCGCCTTAGTTATGATAAGGGTAATGCTGTGATTCATAGTCTGCGGTTTGAACTTGGCGATAGTGTGTTTTTCGTGGGGCTTAAAAATTTCCTTTCTCAGTATGCCTACAGTAATGCAAGTATTGATGATTTTAAAACTTCTATTGAAATAACGTCAGGTAAAAATTTGACTTCATTTTTTAATCAATGGATTTATGGTGAAGGGTATCCAATTTACAGTGCCTCTTACTTTTCTGATGTTAATTTTTTATATCTTAGAGTGGAGCATGCTGTGTCGTCCTCAACGCCTACATTCATTACACCGCTTGAGATTAAATGCCAGAGTGCTTTAGGTGGCGATACTGTAATTCGAATTGATATTTCTACTAATAATGATACTTATAAAATTCCTTTGGGAAGGTTGGTCAATGGCTTAGAGATTGATCCTAACAATTGGTTGTTGAATCAGGATAGCACAATCAATATTGATCCCACATTGATTTCCGTTGGTACAAGTGATATAGATTTGGAAAATCAAATTAAATTATTTCCGAACCCAACATCGGATAGGTTGACGATTGAGAATCGGTCGGCAAAAACAACTCGTTTCGTACTGCGAGATATGCAGGGTGCTAAGTTGTTATCGATTAAAAATTCTAAGGTTTTTCAAAAAATAGATTTGTCAAAGCTAGCGGACGGTATTTATTTTTTAGAAGTGGATAATACCGGTGGTCGTTTTATAGAAAAAATAATTAAGCAGTAACTAGGGTACCTTGATCATCACTGTCAGTGATCACCTTCATCAGGTTGCCTGGCTCATTCATATTAAACACGCAAATAGGCATTTTATTTTCTTGACAAAGGGTAAAAGCTGTTTTGTCCATAATTTTTAAGTCTTTAGACAAGGCTTCGTCGTAGCTAATGGACTCATACTTTACCGCTTTGGGGTTTTTTTCCGGGTCGCTGTCATAAATGCCATCCACGCGGGTCCCTTTCAAAATAATATCAGCATTGATTTCAATTGCTCGAAGCGATCCGGCTGTGTCAGTAGTGAAATAAGGGTTTCCTGTACCCGCACCAAATATTACAACGCGTCCTTTTTCTAGATGACGAATCGCACGACGGCGAATATAGGTTTCGGCAACTTGATCCATTTTAAGCGCACTTTGCAGCCGGGTATACACTCCCTTTTTTTCAAGCATACTTTGTAGAGCCATACCATTGATAACCGTGGCTAGCATACCCATATAATCGCCATGCGCACGCTCAATGCCTGTCTCACTCTCATTCATACCCCTATAAATGTTTCCACCGCCAATTACAAGTGCAACCTGTACACCTACCTCTGTGACGGCTTTAATGTCATCGGCAAATTGTGATAAGATTTCGGGGTCGAGACCATAGTTATTTTTTCCCAATAGGCTCTCTCCTGAAAGCTTTAGTAATACTCGCTTGTATTTAGGCACCATTTCCAAATTTTGTTGACAAATATAAGATGATAGTAGCGAGTACTTGATAGAAAATGATTCAAATTGCTATGGGTGGGCCCTGAACTTCAGAAGAGACTAGAACTAGTTTGCGCCTTTCAATCAGAAAACCCCTACGCATGCGTAGGGGTTTTCTTTTCCTATTATGAAGAGATCTATTCTTGCTTCATTATACTAGACGTATAGATATGCTTATTGGTTTGTAGTTTTATGAAATAATTCCAAAAGATTGATTTTTAAGGCTAATTGTAAGCTTTTCACTGTCAATATTTATATATTTATATTCGATTTTTCTGCCTGAAACGTCTGTGATTACTATGTTTAAGCTTTACCTAAAGACGATAATTTGTTCTTATATGTTAGTCACAAAGAAACAAAACCTCGAAATGAATCCGAGGCATGTTGTTTATTTTATAAGTATATGTTGAGAAAACTGGTCTTTGCCTTTTTCAATTCGTAAAAAGTAGAGTCCACTAGGCAACTGTTGTGTATTTATGTTAATGCGCTGACTGTTGCTTTCTTCTTTATAAACTACTTGCCCGTTAACGTTAAAGAGTTGAATATATTTCTTCTTAGGTTCGGAATCCTCAATGGTAAAAAATGAATTGGCAGGGTTGGGATAAACTCTTAGATTCCCTTCTGTCACAGCAGGAAGACCTACTGGCCAAGAGATAGACTGACAGCCTTCGGAATACTTATATGCAGAATCAGCTAGACGGCGTAATTCATTAAAATTATTATTATTGACGCCTGTATCTGTATTGACAATAGCAAACGTTATATCGCTAGGCACAATACCGGGTATCAACATGAATGGTCCTGACGAGATGAGTGTTTTTCTATCAAAAGGTGTTCGATTGCACACTTTCTCTGAGATACCATTTGCAATAGAAGGGTCATCAGGAAACACGAAATTAGTGGGTGTGCCCATAGTAGCTTCGGGCATGCAGCCCGCCATAATCGGAGAGCCGTCTCTCCATTTTCCAGAAAGGTAATTATAAAATTCGTTGGCAATAATTGGACTGCCAGTTTTCGAATTTGTTCCATTGTTAAAAAAAGAAAAACTGCTTGCAGGGAGCTCTATAAATTGAGGGGAACCTGGTATAGGAAATTGGGGATTATCAATACGAGGTCCCCTTACAAACAGTATACCTGTTTGAGTAAGGTTATTTCCATAACCCGCTGCGCTCTCATCAAAAGAATCGCCGTTGTAGGTTACCCCCATAGAGTAAGTAGTGTCATAACCAATATAATCATCAAAGGCATATCCAAGATCAGCATCGTTAAAAATACCTACGAACGTACTATCAAGAATTGAAGTACTCCAATTATGAACTCGTAGATTTACGAAGGTGGTGTTTTGTAAACCTTTTTGTTTGCATGCATAGGCGGTACCATGAATTTCTAACCCTATGGCGTCGCTACCTGAAGATTTATTTCCTGCTTTATCATTAAAAACCCAAAAAAGCATTTGATCACCTTTTACATTAGGGTAATCCCCATCCAAAGGGTTGTATACCATATCATTATTTACATCTATAAAAGGAGCCATTTCCCTATTTGGAATACTCAAAATTGTATTACTAGGTGTTACAGCATGAGGATTCATACGACCGGGCCATCGTAAAATTGACTTTGGAGTATTCGTTAGGGTAATAGTTGTCAATTGTCTAAAAGAATCTATTGTGCTTTTATTTACTTTCCAAATTTGAGCCTAATTAGCCGATGTGGTTGAGTCAATCGAAGCTCCATTAAATTCATCCAAGGGGCCCGGCCAATAATCATTGCCAGACTGACGGTAAGTTTGAGCTGCTACTTTTAAGGAATTGGTACTTTGGTCTATTCCACCAATCCAAATGGAAGAAACAAAATTTGAATGCTTACCGCTTCCCTTTGGAAATTCATAGGCTGCGTCTCCAGTGGATGGATCCCAAAACATATCTCCATGCACCATGAAGCGAGCTTTTACATTGTTGATGTCTAAATATTCTGCCGTATTAAACTGAGCAGAAATTGTGAGACTTGCCACTAGGGCAAATACTGAGAGAAAGATCTTTTTTTTCATGACGTCTTTTTTATAAGGGTTAAAAAATGACGTCCATTAGGTAAGTATAGTTTCAAGAACAAACTTAATACAGTCGTGAAAATATATTGTCATCAAGTATGCATACTTGATGACAATTGGTCATGAGAAGGTAAAAAAAGAAAACCCTCCTTCCTTCCGAAGCATTATAACATACAGATTTCAACTTGTTATAATCTATCAGCTTGAGCTTTTAAGGCTGAAATGAAGAAACGAAACTATTTCTTACCAAACTTAGATACAAAGATTTCGTTTTGATTATTTACCGCATGTATTAAATAGATGCCAGAATCGAGCTGATCAGTGTAAATTCTTCCCTCATATTTTCCTTCTAAAACTTTATTTCCTAGGACATTGAAAATTTTAAATTCTTCTATACTTTTAGTTTTAAGATAAAGAAGGTCGTAGGTAGGGTTAGGGTAAAGTATTAACTTATTAACTACCGGCAATTGGTGAAAGCCATATTCAGTAGGCAAGAAATTAGGTTCGACATTTCCGAAGCGGTCAAGTTTGCAATAGTAAACGTCTAAAGATTGTGAACCAGCAGTATATAAACTATCTGCATTATGCAAGGCAAGTACAATACAACCGCTATCGGCTGTTGCAGTTACGCCGGTCAGTTTATAACCATCGAGTCCTTCTAATATTTTTGTCCATTTATGTGTACCGCTCGTGTCGGTGCAGGTCACTTGAATATGGGTGGTATCGCAGGTTGGTGAGCCATAAATATTACAACTCTGAAGCTTAACTCCGATGAAATGATAGTCCGGATATTTGCTATCATAAAGATTGTCATTTTTAAGCCAATCTACAGGGCGTGCTTCTTGATAAGTGATTTTTTGTTTAAAAACAGTGTCTAAGCCAGAGCTAGACGCTTTGGTGATATCATCAAAGCTTACCAAACAAGTGTAGTAAGCCTCATTTCCGGTACCCGAGCTTGAATCCACAGCATAGAAACCCCCTATATAATGCTTATTGGCATACTTACAAATTTTTTTATTTGGGTAAAATTGTGAGGAAAGGAATGTTCCTCCAAATTGATAAGGTAGTATAAGGTTTGGCTTGGTTATTTGTAACTGAAAATTTTGGTTGCAACGGTAAAAATCTCCTCCACCAGTTCCTATATAAGCACCATCAGGTGTTTGTATGAAAACACTACTCATTCTGTACATATCAAAACTATCAATACGAATTATCTTACCTGACTGTCCAGAATATTCAACTACATAGTTTCTATCTTGTCCAGTAAGGGTATCGCCAAATTGAGGTACGGCTATTTAATTACCAGCTAAGTTTTTATACAGATTTCCTGTGAAAGCAAAGAAAACTTTTCCATTAATCACGGTATCTTGAAGAGTAATTGTGCGAAGGTGTGTTAAGTTTATATCGTAAACGCGAATTTCTCCTGACAGCTTTTTAAATAAATTTAAGGGGGATGGCAAACTGGTATAAAAATGACTGGGCATGCGATGCTTCGTAAGATGAAAAGTTATTTCACCATCAAAATTATAAATACCATTGAAATAAAAATCAGAAAAATAATTTGTATCTGCGTTTACTTTTATTGGAATCACTTTTTTGTTGCTAGAGCCTTTGTTCATTCGCACTAAATAGGCTATAGCGGAGTCAGGGGTGGATTTTAGCCAATTAAAGTAAACTGAATCAAACTGCGAAGGAAAGGTTGCAATCGGTAGTAAGTTAAATGAGTTAGCCACTGAATCGTAATAAATATACTCATCGGGCGCAATCTCTATTATGGAATTAGAAAATTTTCTTTGGTTAGAATTATTCTCTAATGGACTAAAATCTTGTCCAATTAATGGATGAGTGAGAGAAAACAAAATGAGAGCAACTAATAATATTCTATTCATAATAATTTTTTTTAAGTATTGACCTACCTCAATCTTTGAGGTAGGTCAAAGTTAGTTAATATGTATATAGTGCACTTTTTGCCAATGTCATTGAGATAATTTCATGCTGAGCAACTGGTTGTGTGCCATTTCCTGCAACTAATTTGCTAACACATAAAAGGTTTAAATCTTTTATATAAATGTCGCAAGATGATGGATTGGAGCAGTTCATATAAGGGGTCATTTGTGTTTTAAGATATTCAGCTACATTAACTGCACCTGCTTGATATTTAGGCCAATCTTGAGCCCAGAATATTCCGTTATTCACCCCGCCATTATATGGATCAGTTAAATGTGGAAAAGCCACGGTAGTTTCCCACCATAATTTGTCATCAAAACCTGAAATTCCTATACCATTGACGGTCGGTAGTGCTGGATTTGTCGCATTTAAGGGAAAGGTAGTAGTTCCAAAATTTTGAACAGAATAAGCAAAATTAGGATTATATACATTTGAATTTTGGGTTGGAGGATTGCTCCATATATTGTCATAATATTCATTCAGGTATTCATTTAACGTCCAATCGGCTAAAGGTTGTCCTGAGCAACCGAGCACATCTGTTGATGGTATGTTAACTGATTCAATATTTGCATAATGAACATCTATTCCGATTAAAGTATGCACTCCATTAACTAATTCAATTTCGGCATCAATCCAAATGGGAGGTGTTCCGTTGGAATTTCCATAAGCTTCGATCATTTGAATAAAATCGTTAAATAAGAAAACCCCTCTTCCTTATAAAGAGGGGTTCAAAAAGTATAGTCTAAAAATTAATTATCCTACTGCTAATCGCTTGTATTCTGTAAGGTTCAAATCAGCATTTGTTTCTTTTAAAAATTGCTCAACAGTTTTGCTACCGTCTTTTACAAATGGCTGAGCCATCAATGTATTTTCTTTAAAGAAGGCGCCTAATTTACCCTCAGCAATTTTTGTCAACATTTGCTCAGGCTTTCCTTCCATTTTCGGGTCGGCTTTCATTGATTCCATGATTACTTTTTTCTCACGTTCGATTTGCTCTGGGCTTACCGAATCACGATTCAAAGCTACTGGGTTCATTGCGGCAATTTGCATAGCAACATCTTTCCCTGCCTCAGCTTCTTCTTGTGTCATTCCTACGAGCACCGCCACTCGGTTTCCACCGTGATTGTAGGCCGCTACGTAATCAGCTTCTACACGCTCAAAAGAAGTCACGTCGATTTTCTCACCAATTTTACCTACTTGCTCTAGTATTTTTTCTGATACAGGAATTCCTTCAAAGTCTGCACTTTTTAATTCGTCCAACGACTTGCAATCATTAGCTACTGCAATGTCAATTAGCTGATTTCCAAAAGCTATAAAGTCATCATTTTTTGCAACGAAGTCAGTCTCCGAAGTAACGTTCAATGAAATACCCACTTTGTTTGCATCGTTTGTTTTGGCTAAAACAATCCCTTCGTTGGCATCACGATCGCTGCGCTTAGCAGCTACTTTAGCTCCTTTTTTACGCAAGAAATCTACTGCTTCATCAAAGTTTCCATTTGTTTCTTGTAAAGCGGCACGGCAGTCTAACATACCTTGTCCCGTGTGCTTTCTTAATTTATTAATATCCTGTGCTGTTATTGTGCTCATTTTATTTCAAAGCGAAGCGAGAGAACATAGTTTGGTTGACTCGCTTCTTTTTTTAGTGTTTTATAAATTAATTATTTTGTCTGATTTTTTATGCTTTTTTACCACCGTTCAATTCGTCTTGTAGTGTCTTTAGCTCATCCCATTTTCCTTCTTCGGCTAGCTTTGCTTGCTGCGGCCAAGTTGTAGGATCGTGCATTTTATAACGATTACCTGCTGCGGCCAAAATGTCCTTAAGTTGCTCTGGTTTTGCATAAGCCATAGCGGCGTAGGTAGTAACCCCTCCGTCAATCATAATTTGATTAATTTTTGGTCCGATTCCTTCTATTTTTTTAAAATCATCTGCTGGTCGCTCCACTACTTCTGGCTCTGGTTTTGCTTCTTGCGCTTCTTGGGCTTTTATGCCCTGCGCTTCGGAAGTCAAGGGTGCTTCAGTTGTGGTTGCTTCCTTACTAACTTCCACTTTCACCGCTTTGTTATCAACAGCTTCAGTTGGTGCTTGTACTTTCGTTTCAGTTTTGGTAGCTGCTTTCGCTGCTTTTTCTTGTGCTTCTTCTTTGTCTTTATCTGCTTCGCGCTCTTTTAAACCTTCAACGATAGCGGCTGTTAGATAGTTAGCTATGATCGCTATGCTCTTTGTAGCGTCATCATTAGAAGGAATAGCAAAGTCAACTTTGTTTGGATCACTATTTGTGTCCACCATACCGAAAGTAGTTAAGTCTAACTTTCGTGATTCGGCCAAAGCGATTTCTTCGAAAGAAATATCTACTATGAATACTGCCTGAGGTGTACGATTCATATTAGCGATTCCACCTAGTACTTTTTCCATTTTAGTTTTATCACGAGTAAGTGTCAAACGCTCTTTCTTATTAATGCTAATGCTGCCGTCTTCCAGCATTTTTTCAATGCTGTGCATTTTTTTTACACTTTTACGAATCGTTTGGAAGTTCGTAAGCATACCACCTAACCAACGCTCGGTTACGTAAGGCATGTTCACTTTTTGTGCGCATTCCATCACGATTTCTTTCGCTTGCTTTTTGGTAGCTACAAAAAGGATTTTTTTACCGCTCTTTGCAATTTGTTTCATTGCCGCCGCTGCTTCTTCTAAGCCGACTACTGTTTTATTCAAATCAATGATATGAATTCCTTTCTTTTCAGAAAATATATAGGGAAGCATTTTAGGGTTCCACTTTTTACGTAAGTGACCAAAGTGAACGCCCGCCTCCAAAAGTTGTTGTTGTAATGTATTTGTTGACATAATATAATGTTGTTCTTTTTATTAAATAAATTAAATGGATTAACGCTTTGAGAATTGGAAACTTTTACGAGCTTTCTTCAAACCAAATTTCTTTCTTTCTACAACTCTGGCATCTCTGCGAAGCATTCCTGCTTTTTTAAGCGCCGGACGAAGGTTCTCATCCACTTCGCACAAAGCGCGGGCAATACCCATTTTGATGGCTTCGGCTTGACCTTTGATTCCACCGCCGGTTGCGTTTACGGTAATGTCAAATTGACCAGCAGTCTCGGTTACTACGAACGGAGAGTCTACTTGGTTTTGTAAATACTCTAATGAGAAATAAGTTTTGTAGTCCTTACCATTAATGGTCACGGATCCTTTCCCTTTTGAAAGGTAAATACGTGCTACGGAGGCTTTTCTTCTGCCTATTGTGTTTATTGCTTTTTCCATGTTGGATTTTTTATTTTATCAGTAAAAAAATTATTCTTTACCTACTTTAAGTTCATTTGGTTTTTGTGCAGTGTGCGGGTGCTCCGTACCAGTGTATACAAAAAGTTTTTTGTACATTTTGCGACCCAATTTGTTTTTAGGTAGCATTCCTTTTACGGCTTTTTCTACGATGCGCTCAGGAGCTTTTTCAAGCATTTCTTTTGCGCTTCTACTTTTCTGACCTCCTGGATAACCAGAATAAGTAATATACTTTTTGTCCTCCCATTTGTTTCCGCTAAAGGTTACTTTATCGGCGTTGATTACGATTACGTAGTCGCCAGCATCCATGTGAGGAGTGTAGGTGGGTTTATGTTTTCCGCGAAGTACGCTAGCAATTTTGCTACAAGCTCTACCCACAGTAATTCCAGCTACATCTACGATGTGCCAATCTGCCTGATGCGTTTCCTTTTTGGCAAATTTTGTTTTATAACTTAAGTGTCTCATTTTTTAGATTGTTTTATCTTCCCTTTTTTCGGGAGCGCAAATGTAGTTTTTTTCTTTGGTATCAACCAACAGAATCAATTATAATTTTTTTTGTATATGTTTTAAATCATTGATAATCAGTATAAAAAAAGATACATATTATTATTTCACATGTACTTTATTACTACTTTACACAATTGTGTAAACTGCTTGTTTCATTTGTTTAAAATAAAAAGCTCAGATAGGTTGTTGAATAAGGGTGTTAAAATTACTTTTGAAGTCTTAAACGATAAAATTTATGAAAAGAGTTATTATGTTATTTGTGGCTACCATTTTAGTGGCTAGTGTTTATGGACAAAATATAAGATCAAAAAATGGTGAGCGTGTTCTACCTCAAGCAGAAGATTGGTCTATTGGGATTAATGCCAATCCGTTTTTCTCTTACCTCAAAGGTTTAGTAGGTCAAGGACAAGGAAACGGTACAGCGAATAGCCCAAGTTTTAATTACCTTTTGAACAATCAAATGATTACAGGTAAATATTTTCTTGAATCAGATTTAGCATTGCGTGCTTCCTTGCGTATTGGAATTTTGTCTAACGACCAAACGAATATGGTTTCTGACCGCAGCGCTTCGGGCACAACAGTTTTTCCTAATTTGCCTCCAATGGTAGAAAATGAGTTTTCTGCTCGCGGTTCAAACATCGGATTGAGTGTAGGGGTTGAAAAAAGAAGAGGGAATACTAGATTACAAGGTTTCTACGGTGGAGAAGTTGGTTTTTGGACAAGCGGCGGGCGCCAAGAATTTTCTTATGGGAATGCTTTAAGTGTTAGCTCTAATAAGCCGGTTGGTATCAATGGAGCCGATGAGTTTGCAGGTGCCAATAATGTTGATGTTGATTCCTATGGTAATCCTGCTCGTATTACAGAAAGAGATTTAGGGCGCACGACGCAATTCGGTTTGCGTGGTTTTATTGGAGCTGAATATTTTATCTTCCCTAAAATTTCTATTGGGGGAGAATTTGGTTGGGGCCTTGGATATGAATCTACTCGTGGTGGAGAGATTTCTTTAGAATCTATTGATGCTGGTTTGAATGAATATGGTCAGCAAACGATCGAAAGCGGTAGCAGTAACGGTCTGATATTGGATACTGATAATTCAAACTCATTGTTTGGTCCAACAGGTTCCATACGCGTTAACTTACATTTTTAATCAAACCCTATATTTATGAAACGAAAAAGCTGTCCAATTTGGACAGCTTTTTTATTGTAAGCGGATTGATTTAAATTTATAATCCGCTCATCTTTTCTATTATCCCCAACATTTATGATTCCGGATTTTCTTCCTGCTTTTCATGTAGTAGTGTACGGATTGGATAAGGAATATTAATTTCAGCCTCTGCAAAGTATTCTTGAATTAGTATGATAGCATCACTTTTAGCCTCCATCCGCGACGCTTGCACATTTGGGTCAAACCAGAATCGCATTTCAAAATCAATTGAGCTTCCTCCAAAGTTATTGAAGAAAATTTGTGGTTGTTTATCCTCTGAAGGCGGCGGGAAGTTATCTTCAATCATACGAAGCAAAACTTTTTTTACGTAACGCAAATCTGTATCGTAATGCACTCCACAAGAAATAATCAGTTTGTTACTTGGAGTAATTCCGTAGTTTTTAAACGGATTGGAAAGTACTGTGCTATTTGGTATGATTACCATGTTGTTGTCTTTCTCTCTTACAAATGTATTCCGGAGAGTAATTTTCTCTACGGTCCCCGAAAATCCATTTGTTTCTATCCAATCGCCTACATTAATAATGTCTTGCACAGATAATACTACACCGGAGAATAAATTGGATAAAGCTCCCTTCAAAGCTAAGCCGACCGCTAAACCTGCTACACCCGCACCGGCCAATATCGACTCAATGGCTGTGTCTAGGTTCATGGTGCTTAATGTCAATACCAGCCCAAGGAGAACGACTGCGAAAGAGGAAATGTTGGCGGTTAAACTCCGCATACTGTCCTTCTCAATTTTATCCGCTAGTTTTTTATTAATGAACTTCTTTACGACTTGTGATAACCAAATAGTCAATAAGAATACACCAATTCCCAAAACAAGATTGGGTAAGTTAGCAAGTAAAGTTTCATACCAAGCGGTAAGTTTTCCTGTTATCAGTTCTAATGGTTTTTGCATGATGCTGTTTTTTAATATTGTTGGGTGTTATTATGAGTCAAAAGGGCGAATTTTTTATAAACCTTAGCTTAGCCAAGCTGTGAACATCCAATGACGTTTTTCTATTTGCTCAGACTATTGGGTTAACATATTATGCGTGGCAGAGTCGCCAGCAGTTGCAGCCAACTCTAATCCATTTACAATATTGGTAAGTAGGTTTTCGTAGTCTGAAATAATTTCTGCCACCATTTCTTCTGATGAAATGTGTTCATTTTGTTCTTTAATTGTTGCCCTACTTAAATACTCTGACAGAGTAGATAATGGCCGAGCTCCAAAAATTCTAATCCGTTCTGCCAAGACGTCTATATTCAATTTGACAGCATTATAATCTTGTTCGAATTGTTCATGCAATTCAAAAAAGTCAGGACCTTTTACATTCCAGTGAAAATTTCGTAACTTTTGATAATGTATTTGATAGTTAGCTAGTAAATTATTTAAACTCTCAACGAGGTCGGAAACTTCTTGCTTCTCAAATCCTAAATTTTTTGCTTGTGATATTGTATTGTTCATGATTATCTATTTAAAATTAAAGCAAAGATCCGAGGAATGCATTTGATTTTCATTCAATATTGAAAACGAGTCTTACAAAAAATCCATGTTGGCCGATTAGCTTGAATTCTATAACGATCGACTTTTATTATATAAAAGCGCCTACGAGAAGGCAGGTACATTTGTCAATCAATTATGGTTTCAGAAAAACAACTACTATGCGAGCTGCAAACTTTCATACAGACAAATATCGATGCGTATATGAATTTGCATCAAACGGCAGAACAGTCTAGTTCGATAGCGGTACGTGT
>Ga0114956_1001462_pt1 | contig 18541 bp, 16 predicted proteins | sample MaitaG_FD_87304 | JGI IMG/M metagenome (GOLD analysis project Ga0114956, IMG submission 87304) | Marine algal microbial communities from Maine, USA - Maine_Asex2 metaG | ecosystem: Host-associated > Algae > Red algae > Unclassified | place: Maine, USA | collected 2015-01-05 | reverse complement strand
AGCGACACCGGTCTTGCCGGGAGCTTCGGCTCCCGGCCTTCGTTGAGCGCGCAAACACGCGGCTCGGTCCCACGGCCTCAACGCGTCTTGCCGGGAGCTTTCGGCTCCCGGCCTTCGTTGAGCGAGCACCGAGTGCGACAACGCCGAAGAAGCGACACCGGTCTTGCCGGGAGCTTCGGCTCCCGGCCTTCGTTGAGCGTCCATCACACCCCTGACAGAAGGGAAACAAGGGTGCTCGCTTGCCGGGAGCTTCGGCTCCCGGCCTTCGTTGAGCGACAAACTCACGCAGTCGCAGCGACACACCCAGGAGAAGCTTGCCGGGAGCTTCGGCTCCCGGCCTTCGTTGAGCGCTCGCCGATCTCGCCGATAGAGCTACCGAACCCGTCTTCTTGCCGGGAGCTTCGGCTCCCGGCCTTCGTTGAGCGTTGGCCGAAACTGTCGCCACTGACTTGCCGCTGGCCGACCTTGCCGGGAGCTTCGGCTCCCGGCCTTCGTTGAGCGCGACCGACGGGACACCGCCCGACTTCCGGCAGTTGACGCTTGCCGGGAGCTTCGGCTCCCGGCCTTCGTTGAGCGATGCAACCGCTGCCGTGCTTCACGACCGGCTGTTCGAGCTTGCCGGGAGCTTCGGCTCCCGGCCTTCGTTGAGCGTGACGCATGGGACCTGCTGGTCATGATCCTGTGGGGCTTCTTGCCGGGAGCTTCGGCTCCCGGCCTTCGTTGAGCGATGAACATCAAAGCGCTCAGCGCAGACTGAATATCGGGTTGAGCACTTGTTATCGCTCTCGTCGGTCGATCGTGATTCCCATGTTGTCGATCAGGCGAGCCTTGCCGACCTGGGCCGCGAGCAAGAGGCGGACCTCGCCGACCAGGGGGTTGATCGACTGCAGCGATGCCGCATCGACCACGGCGACATAGTCGGGGTCGGCGACCAACGGCTCTGCCGCAATGATCTCGCGCACCAGCGCCTGGATTGCCGCGGCATCGCTCTCACCCCCATCGATCGCATCGATGCCCGACTGCAGGGCCCGGTTGAGCACACCGGCCGCTTCGCGTTCCGCGTCGGTCAAATAGACATTGCGGCTCGACATCGCCAGCCCGTTGGCTTCCCGAATGATCGAACAGCCGACGACCTCGACCGGGAACGACAGATCGACCGCCATACGCCGAATGACCGCAAGCTGCTGCCAGTCCTTCTCACCGAAGTAGGCCCGGCAAACGCCGCCGATATTGAACAGCTTCGACACGACCGTAGCGACTCCGGCGAAATGAGTCGGGCGACTCTCACCCTCGAGCGGCGCGGACACGCCATCGACGGTCACGGTCGTCACGACCGGCTGCAGCGGATACATCTCGTCGACCGACGGCACCAGCACCACCGCGACGCCAGCGGATTCGCACAACGCGACATCGGCGTCGATGCTCCGGGGATAGGCCTCAAGATCCTCGTCGGGCGCAAACTGCAGCGGATTCACAAAGATCGTCACCAGCGTCGCCGTGTTGTCGGCGACCGACCGAGCCATCAGGCTCTTGTGGCCGTCGTGCAGAAACCCCATCGTCGGAACGAGGCCAACCGTTCCACCGGCATGGCGCACGGCATCGAGTTCGGCTCGGGCTTCGGCAATCGTGTGAACGACGTTGATCATGGGGAAATCCTACGAAGCTGGATCAGGAATCTGGCCGCCCTCGGGGCCGGTCATGAGGCGGCGAGCCTCGGTGCAGAGCCGCTCATAGGTCGCGAGCTCGTCGGCGGGAAGCGCCAGGCGGTGGCGTTCGATCGTGGCCTGATCGTCACGAGCAGCCGGACCCGTCAGTGCTGCGCGGGGGCCGAGCGCCCGAACGTTGTCAAGTGCGCCCTGGGCCAGATCAAGGTACGCGTCGAGCGGCACACCAATACTCGCAGCGAGCCGTTCGACCTGACCGAGCAACGCGACGACATGGCCGGCCGCAATCGATGCTGCGCCGTGATAGATCGCGCGATCTTCATCAGCGACGGTGACGGCACGACCACCCACATCAGCAACCAATTCAGCAGCGATCGGGTCACCGGCAATCGCGAACCAACCCTTCGCCAGCAAACGCTCGGCCCCGATCTCGGCGTCGGGAAGTGAGATCAGCGGGTGCACCGCAGCGACTCGCGAGTGACCGGTCAACACGTCGAGGCCGAGCGATCCCGCCGCATGAGCGACCACTGCGTCGCCGGAATCTACGGCCGCGGCGACGTCGGCAATGACCGCATCGGGAGTCGTGATCAACAAGAGGTCGACGCCGACGGCGGCATCGCCGACCGGTGCGTGCCGCTCGACGAGTTCGACCGACCAGCCGACTGATCGCAGGGCCGTGGCGAACGCTCCCCCGGCTCGGCCCGGACCGATGATGCGGACGGCCCGACCGGTGTCGCTCCGATTCATTGCCGCCGAACCATCAGAGTTCGCCAACGTTGCGGACCTCGCCCGTCGCTGGATCGTGCCACTCGGCGACGAGATCAGGGGCCAACGTCGCCAACGGCACCATCACAAAGGCCCGGTCCCGCATACGGGGATGCGGCACTATCAGGTCGTCGGTGTCGACGGTCTCACCGTCGACCCACAAAACGTCGACGTCGAGGGTGCGGGGGCCCCACCGTTCCTTGCGCACTCGCTCGGCGGCCGCCTCCCGCTCCTGACACACGCCAAGAAGCGCTCGGGCATCGAGATCGGTTTCGAGCTGCACGACCAGATTCAAGAACGCGCCCTGGTCGGGGCCCCCGATCGGGTCGGTCTCAAACAACGGCGACACGGCGACGACGTCGGGCAAATTGGCGACCGCATCGCGCAGCAACGCGCGCCGATCGCCAAGGTTGGATCCGAGACCCAAAAAGGCCCGCGGCATCTCGCCTAGCGCCTCATGTCGATCAGGCCGACGCCCGCGTGATGCGCACCGCGCTGGTCTCCAGGTGATGACCGACCGGTGGGCGGAGCTTGTCGACCTGCACCGTGACCCAGCGAGCCTTTGAATCCTGCAGCACGAGATCGGCGACGACCTGCGCCATGCGTTCGAGTAACACCCACGACGAACCCGTGATGAGGGCCACGATCTCATCGGTCAAGGTGCCGTAGTTGATCGTGTGATCGAGATCGTCAGACCCGCCCGCCTCGCGGAGGTCGGCGCCGACTTCGATCGTAAATTCAAATGGTTGGGGTCGAAGCTGCTCTTCGGGCAGGGCGCCACAGACCGCCATGATGCGCAGGTTGCGCAGCAGGATGACGTCGTCGCGGTCGGCGGGCATCAGCCCAGCTAGCTTCCGCGCTTCGGGGCAACCTTGGCGGTGACGCCGACCATGTCGCGGCCGAGCGGGCCCATCTGTCGCTCCAACAATTGCTCGGCGACGGTGACCGCTTCGGGCGGATGCGGGACCATGCCCGACCAAACGACGTAGCCGCCGACGAACCCGGCGACGAGATCGCCGACTTCGGCGCGGTGAAACAACAGCTGTTCGCCGGCTTGGAGCCGGAGTTCGATCTCGCGGTAGATCTCGGGCAGCCGGATACTGAAGTCGTCGACTGCAGAGATCGGCCGGTGCAAGAACGGCAAGCCGAGCTCTTCGTAGTTGTGCAAGTTGTGGTTCGCCGGAATCAGCGAGATGACGCGAGCGAAATCGCTGTTCAAAACCCAGATGATCTCTTCGCGCCGACGCACCGATCGGTGATTGGCCCCGTGGCCGCCGAGGCGTTCACAGATGGCGAACTGGTCTTTCAGAATCCACGTGAAGTTTCGCGGAACGATGCCCTTGGCCCACTTGCCGCGGAGGCTGGAGATTGGTTGGTCTTTCATGAACCCACCACCTGCGTTGCCTGGACGGTTTCGGCGACATCGTGCACTCGCACCATGTCGACACCTTGCGAATAACACCAAGTAGCCAGGGCCAGAGATCCTTCGAGGCGATCGTCGACCGATACTCGCTCGACACCATCAGAGACGACGTCATCTGAGCGCGCATGCAGCGCGCCGATGAAGCCCTTGCGGCTGACGCCAACAAGTACGGGATACCCCGTGGCGACAAATCGATCGATGTTGGCGAGCAACGCCATGTTGTGTTCGTGCGTCTTTCCGAAACCGATGCCCGGGTCGATCCAGATTTCCTCGACACCGGCTCGGCGACCGCGATCGGCGGCATCAACCAAGAACTCGACTACTTCGTCGACGACATCTCCATAGTTTGGATCGATCTGCATCGTTGTGGGATCACCCTGCATGTGGCAGGGGATCCAAGCGGCCCCGGTTTCGGCCGCGACATCGTCGAGGCTGGCCGAGATGTCGTTGATGATCGTCGCGCCTGCGGCGACCGCTTCCGAGGCGACGCTTGCGTGCCGGGTATCGATGGAGACTCGGCCATAGGCGGCGGCCCGCTCGATGATCGGCAGAACGCGGCGGAGCTCTTCGCCCGGCTCGATCGGGTCAGAAAACGGCCGGGTCGATTCGCCGCCGATATCGACGACGGCTGCGCCATCGCGAAACATGTCACGGACCGTCTCGACGGCGACGGGCATTGAATCTGCACGGGACGAAGGGAAAAACGAGTCAGGCGTCGCGTTCACAATGCCCATCACTCTTCCTGCACTCTCGATCAACGCGTGCAAATCCTTCCCTCGGCGTCGAGCCCAACACTTCGATCCTACGCCCAGGAATACAGTTGTTCATGCGGCTTCGCCCACATTTCGGGGTAATTATGATCTGATTCAGCCAACACCCTGGATGAGACGTATCGCCTCGGAGCGCGATGCGTCATTTGTGCGAAGCAATCCGCGAACCGACGATGTCACCGTGCTGGAGCCCGGCTTGCGGATCCCGCGCATCGACATGCACAGGTGTTCCGCGTCGACGATGACGATGACGCCACGTGGTTCGAGCTCGGTTTCGAGGGCCTGAGCGATCTGGCTGGTGAGCCGTTCCTGCACCTGCGGCCGGCGGGCATACCCGTCGACGAGTCGAGCGATTTTCGACAAGCCGGTGACCTTGCCCTCGCTATTCGGGATGTATCCGACGTGGGCCGAACCGATGAACGGAAGCAGGTGATGCTCGCAGAGCGAGTACATCGGGATGTCACGAACGAGGATCATCTCGTCGTGTTCGACATCGAACGTCTTCTTCAGATGGTCTTCGGGCCGTTCGTGTAGGCCCGAGCAGATCTCGGCGTACATGCGGGCAACGCGCGCCGGGGTTTCGAGGAGGCCATCGCGATTGGGGTCTTCACCGATGGCGGCGAGGATTTCGCGGACTGCTTTCTCGATGCGTTCGTGGTCGACCGGCGATGAGGTCTCGTTGGTCACGGATTCTCCGGCGGGTTCGTAGGACGAGCGCGGTCGTGCGCTTCGGTCGAACGGTACTCGCCGATCGGGGCCGGATTAGGAGTCGAACCGCCAAATCCTGGAGCGGGCCGAGATGAGGCTGAGCTCTCCCAGCTGCCCTTCTCGCCGAAGATTGCTCGCAGCTCGTCTTCGTCGAGTGACTCGCGTTCCATCAGCTCATTCGCAAGCTCGTCGAGCGTCGCCCGATGGTGGGTGAGAATCGCAATCGCCTCTTGGTGGGCAACGTCGATCAGGCGGTTGATCTCGGTGTCGATATGGGCGGCGACCTCGTCGCTGTACGGGACCTCGCCGCCTTGGTTCATACCTTGGAAGACTTCTTCGCGGTCGCCGCCGAAGAGGCGGGGGCCGAGCGAGGTACTCATGCCGTATTGCATGACCATCGACCGAGCGATACTGGTGACCTTCTTGATGTCGTCAGAGGCACCGGAGGTGATGTCGCCGAACACGAGTTCCTCAGCGGCTCGACCACCGAGCGCCATAGCCATGAGATCGCAGAGCTCGGACTGGCTGTGGAGGAACTTGTCCTGCACCGGCAGCGAGAGCGTGTAGCCGAGCGCCCGACCACGCGGGATGATCGTGACCTTGTGAATCGGGTCGGTGTGCTGCAGCACCTGGCCGACGATCGCGTGCCCCGACTCGTGGTACGCAATGATGCGGCGTTCACGATCGGACATGACGTTCGTTTTGCGTTCGGGACCGGCGATGACCCGCTCCATCGCTTCGTCGAGTTCGGATTGACCGATCGTTGGCTTCTCGCGGCGGGCGGCGAGCAGCGCGCCTTCGTTCATGAGGTTTGCGAGGTCGGCCCCGCTGAAGCCCGCGGTGCGGCGGGCGACGGTGGCGAGTTCGATGTCCTTGTCGAGCGGCTTGCCTTTTGCGTGGACCTCGAGGATTTTCTCGCGGCCGGCGATGTCGGGTACGCCGACGGCGATCTGGCGGTCGAAGCGACCGGGACGGAGCAAGGCGGGGTCGAGAATGTCAGGCCGGTTCGTGGCGGCGATCAGGATGACGCCGGTCGTGACATCGAAGCCGTCCATCTCGACGAGCAGTTGGTTCAGCGTCTGCTCGCGTTCGTCGTGGCCACCGCCCATGCCGGCGCCACGGTGGCGGCCGACGGCGTCGATTTCGTCGACAAAGATGATGGCTGGTGCCGCGGTCTTGGCCTGCTCGAACAAGTCGCGCACTCGGCTGGCGCCGACGCCAACGAACATCTCGACAAAGTCGGAGCCCGAGATAGAGAAGAAGGGTGCGCCAGCTTCACCCGCGACAGCTCGGGCCAGCAAAGTCTTGCCGGTTCCCGGCGGCCCGTACAACAGCACGCCCTTGGGGATCTTGGCGCCCATAGCCTGGAACTTCTTCGGTTCTTGCAGGAAGTCTTTGATCTCGCGCAGTTCTTCGATCGCCTCGTCGGCACCGGCGACGTCTTCGAAGGTGACCTGCGGTTCGTCTTTCGAGAACTTGCGGGCCTTGGCCTTGCCGAACTGCATGACGCCACGGCCGCCGCCCTGCATCATGTTGAGCACAAACAGGAAGACACCGACGAGGACGATGACGGGAAGCAGCGAGTAGAACAAGCCGGCCCAGAACGACTGCTTCTCGGGGTCGGACTCGAACTCGATCGTCGGTTCGGCCTCGGTGATCATCGTGGTCAGTTCGTCGCCAAACTCGCCGGGGAACTGCACCTTGATCTTGGTGCCGTCGGTGAGTTCGCCCTCGATGAGGTTCGAGCGGTCCTTAAGCTTGACCTTGACGACCTCGTCGTTGTCAATGTGATCTTGGAACTCGTTGAAGGTGACCTTCTCCGGTTCATCGGAGCCGCCAAGGAGCACGATCAGCAGAACGGCGATGGCGAGCGCCGCGGCAATCGCGCCCAGCAGAGCCGGATTTTTCAAACGGTCTTTCAACGGGGCATCTTTCACGAGATCAGGTCCTCTTCGATAACTGACGAGGGTACCGCCCCGGCGCAGCCTGTCGTAGTGCGGGGCCGAACTACCCGTGTCGAACGGTCCGCGCGAGAACCACCCAGACCCTAGTTCGGGGTCGGCGTGCCTCGCCGACGCTTCGGGGCTCGCGACAGCGCTACGAAGAAGACACCGGCGAGTAGCAACATGGCCGCTGCGCCCGTCAACGAACCTGACGTCGCGCCGGTCACCGCAAGTTTAGGCTGGTGGGCGCTCGCTCCAAGTTGCGCGGTGGGCAGGCTGTTCGAGAACCCGTAGGTTGCCGCGGTCACGACTGGAGTCGGAGCCAGCGGCGCGGTCACCACGGGTGCGACGACGATGGGCGCCGGGGCGGGCGCAATCGGAACTGCCGTGGCCGAAGTAATGGGAACCGCGGTCGGTGCCGCGGGTTGCGACACATAGATCCCGTCGCCGTCGACGGGTTGGGACACGTAGACAGTGTCGTCGTCGACGGGTTGGAACACGTAGCTGTCGTCGCCGTCGCGTCGCAGACGATTGTTGAACGACACGAACTCCCAGTCCCGTGGGCCACGAAACAGCTCATGAAGGACGTTCGTCACCGACTCGAATGCTGCGGTTGGGGTCTGCACAATCTGATAATCAGCGCATTCGTTGGCGTCGACATCGAAGCGTGGCAGCTCAATGTTTCGTCGCTGGGGTGAGTCAAAGGAAACATCCCGTGCGAACGTTGGCGCAGCCAGGACATCGATGATCATTGGCTCGGCCAGACACCGCGAGGTGATAGTGAACTCCCAATATTCCGGCGCTAGTGCGGGGTCACCGAACGAGTTAACGAACAGTTCGAGTGAGACCGTTGCGGTCGCGAAATCCGTATTCGTGAACTCGACCGCTTGAAAGTGAATGTCGCCCGACCCATCGAATGACAGATGTTTCGGCTGCGGCGGTAGCCAGCCGTCGGGAACGTTGACCTCACCGACGAGGTACCTGCACGGCTCGCCAGCGTCGCTTTCGGTTTCGACATCGACGAACGCGCCACGAACCTCGGCCGACGCCACCGACGGGATCGAGACCAAGGCGCTTGTGCAGCCGGCCTGGTCGCTGGTCAGCTCAAAATCCCACGTCGCGGGCAGCTGGCCCAGATCGCCATCGACTTGTTTTGCGACCGCGATGACCGCAGGGGCCCCCGCGAGGTAACTGACGACTTCGGTCGGCGAAGCGAATCGGTAAAGCGAGATATAGCCGCGCTGTTCGACAATCCAACCTTCGGGCAAGCCGGTTGGCGCCAGCACGTACAAACACTGCGCGCCGCTGAGGTCGAAGGTCGCGACATCGTCAATGCGAAGAGCCATCACCTGAGAAATCCCCTCATCGACGACAAGGGTGCGAGTCGTGCATCCCGGCTGGTTCGTCGTCAGCTCGAACGACAAGGTGTTCGGAAGGGCCGACGGAGCGATGAGAATCGAGTCGAAGTTGATGCTTGTTCGCTCGCTCGGATCGATGTATTCGAAGGTGAGTTGCGGCTCTTCGCGGAGTCCGAGGAACGAAAAGGCCCGCAGTTCCAGCGGAACAAGGTTCGCGGGAAGGTCGACGGCAACGAGGGAGTACACGCACCAGTCACCAGCTTCATCGACCCACGCGAGTTCACCCGTATCACCGACAAGACCTTCGACCGTGATGCTGCGATTGGTGCAACCGACCTGCGAACTGCTCAGGTCATAGTTCCAGGTCAGCGGCGGTTCCGTGTCGTTTGTTGACACGTTGATCTGGACTGGCCCGGACTCTTCGAAATCACGGGGATCGGTGTCGAATACGTAGTCGAAATCGAAGCCGACGATCGGGAAGGCTGGGGACACGCCGCCGTAAAAAGTCGTTCCAAACGGCGGCCCGTTGACCGTGTAGCGGCAGAGAACGCCGTCGGCGTCAAACATCGGCCCATCGAACGACGCCGCCGGTTCGTCGCGGGCCGAAGGTTCGAAGGTGTCCGCCGACGCGATGGTGACGACAACCGGTTCAACCAAACATCGGGAGGTGAACTCGTAGTCGAAGAATTCTGGAGCCAGCGCGGGGTCGCCTTGGCTCGAGACCCAGACGGAGAAGCCTGCGGTAGCTGACGCGACGTGGTTGTTCCGCACGGAGGCGTGGATCGTGAGTGGGTCGATCGCCCAAACGCTGATCGGCGTTGCCTGCGACCAGCCATCGGGCACATTGATCTCGATGACGTCATACACACACGGTTCTCCGAGGTCGTCACTCGGCGCAACGTCGGTGACGGTTCCTTCGACCGTCTCGGCGTTCATCGATGGCACGCTGAGGGTGGCACTCGTGCACCCAGCTTGATTGTTGATCAGCTCAAACTCCCACGCGGCCGGAACCTCGTCGGGATCGCCGTTAACGGCCTTGGTGACGTGGACCGCGGCGAGTGAATCGACGCGGTACATCACGAAGGTCTGCGTGCCCCCAAAATCGCTCCATTGATCGGGGTCATCCCAACGAGCGGGATCCTGCGAGATATTGACAACTCGCGATGGCATCCAGCCGTCGGGCAACCCGGTCAGCGCTAACGTGTACTCGCAGTACGACCCGTCGCTGAGGACGACGATGACATCATCGATCGCGCCAGACGTTCCGGTGCGCTCAACCAGGACCTCGCCAGCAAGGCTGATCTCGCCAAGGGTTTCCACATCGGCGGTCGACAAAGATCGCGTTCGATTGGTGCAGCCCGCTTGCTCACTGCGCAACGAGAGCTCAAATGCATCAGGGATGGTGCTGGCATCGACCGAACCGGGAACCACGACGTCGACAGCAATCGTTTCCCGTAGCGAAATGTCCACGATCGGAATCGTCAGGTCAACAAAGCCGTTCTCAAAAGTAAAACTTTGCGCAGGGGGTTGCTCGAAGTTGGCCGGCAGGTCAACGGCCGTCAGCGTGTAGACACACAGCTCGTCGCTGTCGTCCAGTTGTCTGAAATCAGCAAAGTTGTCCCATGGCGAGTCGAGGGTGAGGACCTGATTCGAACACCCTGTCTGCGAACTGACCAACTCGAAGTTCCAGCCCGTCTCCGGGTCGGCCGTCGTGATGATCTCGATGTACAAGAAGCCGGTCGGCTCGTACTCGTCGATGGTCTGGGCCGATGCCGCCGAGACCAGACCCAAGATCGCGGCGATCGCTAACGCAACCCAGCCGACCACCCAGGCGGCAATTCGGAACGCGCCAGCGCCGTTGTTGAATTCCACCCTGTTCCCCATTCCCTGGTGTGCAAGCGAGCGCCTCGACCATAGTCTTTGGCGCCGTTTCGGGGAAGGGCTAGGGCGTGTAGCTGTGGATCGCGGGCAGGTTGCGGTAGACCTCGGCAACATCGAGGCCGTAGCCGACCACGAAGTCGGGCGGGATCTCGAAGCCGATGTAGGCCAGTTCCTCGTCGGCCTTCTGTCGGCCCTCGCGAACCAGAAGCGCGACGACCTTCATCGACGCTGGGTTCCGGCTCGACAGGTTCTTGCGCAGGAAGCTCAGCGTGAGGCCGCTGTCGACGATGTCTTCGACGATGAGCACGTGGCGGCCGGCGAGGTCGATGTCGAGGTCCTTGACGATTCGCACGACACCGCTGGTCTTCGTCGAGTTGCCGTACGACGACACCGCCATGAAATCCATTTCGAGAGGCAGGTCGATGGCCCGGGCCAGATCGGCCAGGAACATGACCGCGCCCTTGAGCACGCACACGAGCAGTGGCGGATCATCGGCGTAGTCGGCCGTGATCTGGGCGCCGAGTTCGGCGATCCGTTTCTGCAGCGTCTCGCTACTGAGGATGATCTCGCCGGGCGGGTTGATGTCGGTCACGCTTCCATACTGCCCGACCGACTGCGCATTCCGGCGACGAGGGCCCCCAGGAGAACGGGAATGGCCGCAGCGACCACCAGATGGGTGATCAACCAGCGGCGCAGGGTCGATGGTCCGACCTCGACGCCGCCCATGATCAGGAATCGAACATCCTCGTCCCAGAGTGTGAGGAAGCCTCGCGCGTCAGTGCCGGTGGTGATCGACCAGAACGCGATCGCCTCGAACGGCAGGAGCAGCCCGGTTATGAAGGCGGCAATCGCGAGTAGCGCAGCGAGAGCGATGACAACAGCCGTTCGTCGTCCGGCCGAGCCGACGAGTGCGACGATCGCCGTGATCACCGTCAGGCCGACGGCGGCGACACCGAGGAACAGATGACCGTCCTGCAACCATCCGGCGAACGTCATCGGTTCGAGCCCTGTATCGGTGACTGCGAGGCCGGTCGGTTCGAACAGAAAGAAGAGCAGACCGCCGGTCACCGCGAGCGCGATCCACACCAACGCCACGACCCGGCTGAGCACTCGAAGAATATCCACCGTCGGCAAATCTATGCGTCGGCCGCAAACTCGGGGCGCCACCGGCGGAAGAGCGCCGGCCCGCCAACGAGAGTGCCGTAGATGACGAGCCAGGTCAGCGGATTGCGGGCGTACCGCAAGATCACGTCAGCGACGGCCGCGGACGCTGGTACTCGTCGACCGACCGCGGTCACCGTCGCGACCACGGCGACCGTCAGCGCCGCCCCGGCGACCGAGAGGCCAACGGCCTCGACGAACACTTTCCACCGGGTCCGCTGGGGTCCTAAGCCGAGCGTGAGCGGAATTTCTGTCAGGTTTCCGACAGGGCGCCGAAAACTCTCATCCTGGGGATCAGGCTGACCGGCAGACTCGGTCACATTTGGCTACTCGATCACACCTGCGACGCGCCGTCGGCCCGCAGGCGGCCGGCAAGCACGCGAGCGATCTCGACCATTACCTGCGGCCGCTGCTCGGCGAGGTCGAGCAACGTGTCGCGCTCGATGACGAGCACGCGACAGGGCGAGGTGGCGGTGACCGTCGCATTGCGGGGCGCGGGGTCGAGGAGCGCGAGCTCGCCGACGATGGTCCCTGCCTCGAGCTGCGCAGCGACGCCACCGTCGTTCATCACGTCGGCGGACCCCTCGATCACCGCGTACAGCTCGCGCCCGACCGAACCCGCGACCAAGATCGACTCGCCCTCGGCAACGGTTCGTTCGGTCGCGCGTTCAGCAAGTTCAGTGGCGATTTCGATCGGGAGGCCGGCAAAGATATCGACGGCTCGCAAAGCCAGAACGCGATCGATCAATTCAGTCATGTCGTCTCCATCGTTGATGGTTGCCGGGTTGCCGGTTGCGGGGTCGGCGGCGTCGGCCAGGCGCCGAACGAGTGGAGCGAACCGCTCGTCGCTCGCGAGGGTCGTCAGCCGTTGGTCGGGGGGTTGCGGGTCGTCGATGACGTGGCCGTCTCGAACCGCGTCGATGATCGTGGGCGGTTCGAGCAGCGGCACGACGATGCGCTTCAATGGCGGCGCCAGCAGTACGTCGAGCCCCTCGATGGCATTCGCGCGATCGGAGTCGACCAGGGCACCGCGAGACGTCCGACCCAGGATCGTCTCGATGTCGTCGATGCGGTCGGCGTCATGGTCGATGCGCAGTGCTGCAAGTACGACCCGGCGGCGGTGGGTGTATTCGTCGACGAGGGCGAGGCGCAGCAGACGGACCATCGGTTGATCATCGAGCGCGGCGAGGTCGCGCCAGGCACCGACGGCCGCGGCAGCCACCTCGACGTCATCGCGGATCATGCGCTGGATCGAGGCCGGCGCCATGATGTCGGCTCGTCGTATCGCGGCGAATCCAGCGGCCCGCGCCTTCGCGGTTGCCGCGCGTTGAACGAACGCGTTGATCACCGTTGGACGACGCGTGAGCGCCGGTACGACCTGGGCCGTGAGCGCGGCGCCGTAGTCGCCGTCGACCGCGGGGATCGCTTCGAGGATGAGGTCGAGATCGTCTCCAGCGGCGTGCTGGAGCGTCTTCGTGGTCGCGGTGCGAAGACGGCGACGGCGACCGGCTTCGAGTGACGCAGTGGTCGCGGCCGTGCTCGGATGGTGACACGCGGCGTCGAGCGCCGCGAGCGCCACCTTCGGATCGCTATCGCCGATCAGCGCACACAGCGACTGTGCCACCGTGGGAGATGTTGCCGCGACCGACCGGAGGGCGCGGCCGGCCCGTTCGCGCTCGTCCGGGTCGGACGATGACGCCCACCGCACGAGCTCCACCTCGGCACTCTCCGGATCGCTTGAGTTCAGGGCAAGAACAAGGCTCGCCGATGCGAGCCCGTGTTGACTGGCGAGGGAACGAGCGGCTGCGACATCTCGGTCGGCGAGCGCGAAAACTGCGTCGGTGCGCAGCTCGACCGCCAGATCGCCGCGGCCGGCGACACTGCGCAGCGCGGTGACGAGGCCGGCATCGGTCCCCCCACTCAGGACGTGGTGCTCGGCAGCGCGAACTCCGATTTCGACGAGGTCGGGTTCGTTGCGGCCGAGCGCATCGATAATCGCCGAGCTTGAGTCCGCGTCATCGTCGTGGCCATCGTCGAGCAGTCGGGTGATCGTCGGCAGCACCCCGAACCCGATCTGCCTACCGCTCTCGCCCCGGTCTCGGAAGCCGACCGTCGTCGCTTCGCGGAGCAGGCGGCGGTAGTGATCGAACAAGACGGAGGCGAGGTAGACGCCCCATGCCGAAACCGCGACGATGACCCACATCAGCGGCGCTGCGGCGTTCGTTGGCAACGCCTGCACGATCAGGAGCACGATGCTCACGAGGATGAGGGCGACCGAGCCGAGCCACCCGTCGACGGCCACCCGAATCGGCATGCGACGCGCGGCGGGAAGCGGCTGAAACATCAGCGCGCCGACCGGCGTTTCGATGCCGTTCGCTAACACCTGCCCGAGCCCGTAGACGACGGTCGCGATCGGGAAGAAGAAGCCGGTGGTTCCAACGAACGTGCCCCACAGGCCGCCAACGATGGCGACGAGTCCGACGCCGAAGGGATAGGTCGCCAGGCCGACCCGAACGCCAAAGCGGCTGATGTAACGACCCGCGATCACGCCGGCGACGATCACCATGATGAAGGTGTTGATGGCGAGGAATCCGCCAAGGAATCCGGCCAGGTCATCCTCGTTCGTGAAGGCGGCCGCCGCTTGTTGGTAGAAGACGAACTCGGTCAGGTAGATCAGCAAGATCGTGACGGTGCGCATCTCGCCGAGCCGACGCGCAAATCGGTTGCCCAAGATTTCGGCCGGGCCTGCGGGCACCTCTTGTGATGATTCGGCGACGGCTTCGGCGACGTCGGGTTTGCGAAGCAGCACGACCAGCGATGCAGTGTGCGCTGCCATGAAAGCGGCGGCCACCAGCACCAGTCCGGGCGTTCCGACAGCCGCGGCGACGAGCCCAGTGGCGCCGCCGCCGACCATGAACGCGAGCATCACGCCGAGGGCGATCGCGGGCAGCACCCGCTTCGACTGCCTCACGTCGAACATGGCCGACGCAAGCTCCCACAACCCGAGCACGGCGAAGATGAAGAGCACCCGAAACCAGGTGGCGAGCGCGAACGCAACCGCGTCGCCATCGGCCACGACCGACCACCCCCACATGCCGAGAATGCTGGCGGCCATGATGATGCCCGAACCGATCAACAGGCGCGTCGCCCCCCACCGTCGGCCGGCAGCACCGTAGAAGATGCCGATCAAGATCGTGACGAGACCGTTCGCGAGGTAGACCCACGCGAGCGAGTCGCTGTCGAAGCGGGTCAGGAAGAGCGCGTTCGCGCCGCCGTAGAAGAAGACCAGCGACAGCCCGAGCAAGGCGGCGGTGATGAACATGGAGCGGACCGGCCGCACCTCGTCGGGCAATACCCCGAGTGCGGCGGCGATAGGCCCACTGGTCGCGACCATGGCGTCGTCGGGTTGCGCATCATTCGTGTTCCCGTGCCCGCTCACGCCAAGGTTCCGACCTGCCCATTTCCGCAGCGCCCACCGCTTGAACGCTGCCCCCAGGCTGCGGGGCAATGTAGCATGGGGCTCGAATCGGCCCTGACGGCGAGGAGTGTCGATGTCCGTTCTTCGTTCGGCTCGCGGCCCCGAACTCCAACCCGAATCTGCCTACCACGTGACCCAACGCGGGCTGCCCCACATCGCGATCGACGGCACGCGTGCCACGATCACGCACCTGCGCGATGGCATCTACCTCCCGGACCGAAGCTACGAGCTGCGCTCGATCACCCAGACCGTCGACCTGGCCGAAATGACCAACGTGCACTTCATGCTGAATGGCGGCTGGGGCGCAATTCGCGGTGTGGCCCACGCCATGGTCTGCTTCGAGTTCGCCGACTCGAAGAACGTCGTGCTCTCGATCGAAGGGCTGCTGCCTCACGACGGGAAGTACAGCGTGCAGGCTGGGCTGCGGCGGACGTATCCGCTCCGCAATCTTTGGCAGTCCGAAGCCGATTCGATTCTGAGCCGCGCCTACAGCTCGAACAGCAGCATTCAGATCGCGATGTTCGAACTGGTCATGACCCAGCGCGAGGCGGTCGCGTTCTTCCGGTCAGCGGCCGCGCGCACGAACGAGCTCCATGAGAACCCGGAGTGGTACCACGTGGTCAGGAACTCGTGCAGTACCAACATTGCGCGGATCGTCGACGACGCCTTCCCCGGACAACGAACTCGCAGCGCCCGGTATCTCGCGCCCGGGTATCTTCCCGAGCTGTTCGCCCGCAAGGGTCTCGCTCGGATCGACGAGGCCGACGGCGACGTCAGCCGCTTGATGGACCGCTACGACGTTCTCCCGCTGGCCCGCGAGATCGGGGCGGCCGACGACTTCAGCGCCCGCTTGCACGGGCGGACGCTGCACGGCGTTTAGCGGTCGGCAAGCAGCTGAAGCGCAAGGTGGGCACTACGGCGGAGCACCTTCGTACGGCCATCGTTGACGATCACCATCGCCGCGCGTGTCATGTCGGGCTTGTCGGCGTTCGGCTCTTTACATCCAGCCCCTTCTGAACTAGCGATGCTGTCCGACAATCTCGCTGATCGGGCGGCCCTGCTCGGCGAGCGGGTCGACGGGTGCCGCACTGAGCCTGCCGTCGCTCAAGCGCAGAACGCCGACCGGTTGGCGTGGGAGTCTCAGCCGGGCGAGCGTGGTAGTTGTTCGCCGATCGCATCGATCGCCGCCAGCACGTCGGGGGCGACCCAGACCCGGCGAGTCGTCGGAGCCCACGCCGACGATCGCCTGAGGATCTCGGCGTCGACGAGTTGGGTTGTAAGTTGCGAAGCTCGGGGTGCCGAGATGCCATAGCGACGCTGCAGCATGAGCGCCGTCACCACCGGCTGGCCGATCAGGTCATCGAGCAACTGCCGCGTCACCGATCCGGTGCGTGTCGGCAGGCTTCGGCGGTAGTGAGCACGGAGCTTGTCGAGGGATTGGATTAGCCCGACCGCGGCGGTCGCTCCTCGTTCGACGGCGATGGCAAACGTCGCAAGCCACTCCCCGATGCCGCCGGCTCGGTACGCCGCGAGCCCGGCGACGTAGCCGGACAGGTCCGATAGCAAACCGTGCGCGACAGGAACCGGCACCTCGGGTGAACCGATGAGGCTGTGAACGAGCGCGCGGCCGACTCGCCCGTTGCCATCGACGAACGGGTGGATCGTCTCGAACTGAGCATGGGCGATCGCAGCTTTGGCGAGTGGCGGGACATCGTGGCGAGCCGTGAACGCGAGCAGGTCCGCGACCAGCACGGGGATGAGTTCGTAAGGTGGCCCTTCGAATTCGGCGTGCTGTCGGGTCTCGCCGATCCAGACGACGCAGTCGCGCCAGGCGCCGAGGTGCCTTGGCGTTATCTCGCGATCATGTCGCAACAGGCCCCGGTGAAGGCCCGTGAGCCATTGGTCGGTGATGTTGCCAGGGCGCGTGTCGATGGCCGACTGCACGGCCTCAACCGCCCCGGCGACCAGCCACGTTTCGGATGCATCGGCAGGCACGATTGCGTCACCAGTCTCGTCGAGATCGGCGAGAGCAACGGCGAGGGCCTCACTGGTCGTGCGCACTTGTTCGATGCGGGATGAGGCGACGGCATCGCTGCGAATCAGAACCGCGACGAGGTGGCCAAGCTGCGGCAGTCCGGCCACGAGCGCTTGCCGGGTTAGCGCGGCAACTGCGTCGTGCGCGGCCTCAAAGGCATCGGCGATCTGATCGTCACGCAGCACCGGAAGCGGCAGGTCTGCGATCAGGGCGGGGATCGTCTGCACGACCTTGATCCGCCTCGGTGACGCGTCGTCCCACGGACGGACGCCGGCATTCTCAACATCAACAGCTCGGCGCTCGGCCGCAGGCCACGACATGGGCCGAGGGTAGTCGAATTAAGGTTGAGAGAGCTTAGCTTAACTATCTGACTGATGATTAAGGTTGCGGATTCGCGGCCGACAGCCGTTATCTGAACTGCCGCTTCTGGGCGTCGACGATTTTGTCGATCTGCTTCGACGTCAGCTCGATGGCAACGATGTCAACCCCCATCGGCTCAAGCGCTCCTGTTGTGAGGTCGAGTCCGATGCATCCTTCTCGCTCACGGCTTCAGCTCCTCGATGGTGGCGAAAAGGCGGACCCTCGGTATCGCGGTCCTCCATCTTGACGGCGTCGAGCCCATCGAAGACCTTCTGCAGAAGCTCCGGCGGCGGAACCGTGAGCTTCGCATCGACCATGTGCTTGTTGTGCGTGCTCTCGGGAACCCGCTCCCGCAGATACGGGAACACGAACTTCTCGAACCGAGCGAACAGCTCCTTGGGCGAGCCGAGGCCCGAGAGCGCACCCCAGCGCAGATCGGCGGACGGGATCGACTGCTCGGTGCCTTCGGGCGTGAAGTCGCCTGCGGGAAACGGGACGTCGTCGGGCAACTCCTCCTTGAGACGATTGGCCTTGTTCTCGGCCCGCAACTGCGTCTCGTCGAGCCCCTTCACAAACAGCAGGTACGTGAGCTGCTCGACGACCTCGATCGGGTTGCTGATTCCCCCCGCCCAGAACGTGTCCCACACCGCGTCTACCTGCGACTTGATTTCGCCGGTGATCGTCATCGGACCGGCCCGACGATTAACCGAACGGTCATTGCGTGATTAGCGATAGCAGTCATGTGCCCCAAGCTTGCCCGATCGCGTCCACCCGACGCGGCCGCTCGCCAGTGTGGCATACCGGGCCATCCGAGATAGCACTTGACAAATCGAACGTTTGTTCGTAGAGTGGCGATACGTCGGTTTCGGTCGATCAGCTTCCCCAAGCGCTGAACAACATGCGTGATTTCTGTTGTCCTCTCCTCCGCTGGGATTTGTTATGGCTGGCCCCGAACAAGACATCGAGCAGGCACTAACGGTGCTGCGCGGCGCGTT
>Ga0114956_1001460_pt1 | contig 18555 bp, 16 predicted proteins | sample MaitaG_FD_87304 | JGI IMG/M metagenome (GOLD analysis project Ga0114956, IMG submission 87304) | Marine algal microbial communities from Maine, USA - Maine_Asex2 metaG | ecosystem: Host-associated > Algae > Red algae > Unclassified | place: Maine, USA | collected 2015-01-05 | reverse complement strand
CCCATCATTGACCAATGCTACCTGCATATCAGCACCGAACGTTCCGGTTTGAATATTAGATATCTGCGTACCTGCGCGTTCGCAAAAATCCAGAAACAATCTCTCGGCCAAATCTGGTTTCGCCGCTGTAGAAAATCCGGGTCGGCGACCTTGTGTTGTGTCAGCAGCCAGAGTGAACTGCGGTACTAGCAGTACTTGTGCATTGGCCTGTATCACATTCAGATTCATACGACCTTGTTCATCAGGAAAGACACGATAACCTAATAGCTTGTCGACTAATTTCTGGCTGTTTTGTTCGTTATCGTGCGGCTGAACACCCACTAGTACACACAGCCCAACGTTTATCGATGCCGTAACCGCGCCATCGATAGTCACTGATGCTTGAGTCACTCTTTGTAAAAGCGCTATCAAAACAATCCTCCACCAAATGGAAAAACAAAATTAATCTGCCGCGAAAAAAGATGGAAATACGAGGTAAAAATACCAGCGTTTCTTGTGATTTTAACCTGTCAGTTGGAACGTTTATAAACGATACTGATTTTAGAGCTAGGATGGTTCGCCCCGACAGGATGATGGGGCTTTTAGCACTGCTCCCAGGGCAATCCGGAATAACGCCAGCCAGCAACAGTACTGCGATGACGTTCGTTATCAAGCGCGCCCTCAAACCCACCACTCACCACGTGCACATTTTCTACACCCTCATCTATCAATGCTTTTGCAGCATCCAGAGAGCGATTGCCGCTGCGACATATTAAGATCAGTGACAGCGAATTTTTCGCATGAGCACTAACGCGACCCAGCATCAGCTTTCGGACTTCGGCGACAAATTTCGGATTGACCGTCCACTCAGGATGATCAATCCAGGCAGCATTCAACGCACCCAAAGGGTGGCCAATCATCAGGTATTCCATATCGGAACGCACATCAACCAATAGGACCGCTTTATCATCCTGCATCATCTGCCATGCCGAAGCAGGCTCCACCATGATGGGAGAGATCTCATTTTGCGTCATAGCACTACCTGGTGAATTTCTCTGAAGCTAGTGTAACCAATGCTGCACTCAATGTATGGGTAACTGATACCATTGCCTCACTATGCAGTCAACGCTAATAAACTTGCTTGCCAGTGCGCTCTCCAGCATCTCACTGCCAATGAATCACCGTATTGGCGGCGCTATCGGGTGGCTGGCATGGTCAAGCAGATCAAGCCTGCGTCGCATCACTTTAATCAATCTCTCTTTGTGCTTTCCCGAATGGAGCGAAAAACAAAAACACCAGGTTGGCAAAGCCAGCTTAATTGAGACCGGCAAAGCACTCACCGAGTCTTTCTGGCTATGGAAAAGACCTAATATCGATGTGCTTGATAAATTAAAAATAGTTGATGGCGAGCAATTGTTGCGAGCCGCTCAGGCAGCACCACAAGGTTTAATCGTTGCCACACCACATATGGGTAGCTGGGAATGCTGTTGCCTGCCATTGGTCACTGACGATCTGGTCACCTGTTTATACAAGCCGCCGCGCATGGCCGCTATAGAGCCACTGATTATTGCCGGACGAAAAAATATGGGCACACACATTACGCGCGTAGACTCTGCCGGCATCAAACACGTGTTAAAAAAACTCAAGCACGGCAGTACAGTCGGGATACTGCCCGATCAAGAGCCCGATGTAACCAACGGTCATTTTGCTCCGTTGTTTGCCCAATCGGCCAACACCATGACCTTGCTGGCAAAATTTGCACAAAAGACGCAATCACAAGTTCTGTTCTGTTACGCAAGGCGACTACCAAAAGGTACCGGTTGGCAAGTTCATTATATGCAGCCCATTGATGGTGTAGATAGCCCGGACAAGACAACCGCAACTTCGGCGCTCAATGCATCCGTTGAACAATGTATCCTTGCCTGCCCTGAACAATATATGTGGAACTACAAACGCTTCAGAATATGTCCGGATGGTTCACGACGTAATTATAAAGCCGCCCCGTGATGCGACGCTGGTTCATTCAAAGAGAAATCAACCCAAACCAAACTGGTCGATCAAACTCAACCTACGGTATTGCGCTATTTTTACTCGGGGTAGCACTGATGACTGCAATGGACGCAGCGGTCAAATGGTTAGTAGAAGACAGAGTTCATGTCATTCAACTGCTTGCTATCCGAAGCTGCATCATCACCCTTTTATTGTTCGGCTACTATGCGTCGCGCAGACAACTATCCCAACTAAAACCAGTACGCGTAACAGCACAGTGTATTCGCGGACTCATCGGATTTCTTGCGCCGTTTGCGTTCTTTCTGGCTTTGAAGTATTTACCTTTAACCGCTGCCAGCGTTGTTTTTTTTAGCAATATATTCTTGATCACACTGGGCTCAGCATTTTTTCTGAAAGAAAAAGTGGGTGTTTATCGATGGAGTGCTGTCGTCATTGGCTATATCGGCGTACTAATCGCTATTGACCCTAATGCTGATGGAGAGTTGTTCGGCTACATGATGATTCTGGTTTCAAGTGTAAGTTTCGCCTTTCTGTTTATCAGCGGTAAAATGCTCAGCTCCACAGAAACTTCGGAATCGCTTGTACTGTTTTACAACATGGGTGTTGGCGTTGTTGCGATGTTCTGGCTTCCAGGAATTTGGCAAACGCTGGCCATCACAGATTTGCTTGGCATTTTACTGGTGTCGGTGCTGGCGGTTTTTGGACAATATTGTATGACCCACGCGTTTGCGCTGGCCGAGGCATCTTTACTGGCACCACTGAACTACACCACGCTCGTGTTAACACTAATATTCGATTTGGTTCTGTGGCAAACCATACCAAGTGCTCAAACATTGTTGGGTGCAACCATCATTATTTTAAGCAGCTGTCTGGTTATATACCGACAACACCAACAAGCGTCCTGACCTGCAGTTGTACCCCAAATATCCAAACCCGTCACAGGCTGATGAACTGGAAAAGGTGTTTATCAATTCAGATACCCCTATGGGCTTGCATCCGGAACCGATAACGACCACTATGTAGGTGTACACGGAGCAATCCGGTACAAAATGATGACTCATCGGGGTGCCGAAAGGCTGAGAGTAACAACAACCCGTAGAACCTGATCCGGCTAGTACCGGCGTAGGAATTGAGCTCAAACCTTCCCGTTAGGTCATCACTTGCATCCATTACATCAGGAGATGACCAGTGATTACCAGTATCCGTCGCGCCAGTACAGCCATTATTTTAGGTGCTTTTTGCATCATTGCAGTTCCAAGCCACGCCGCTAAAACACTCACGGTTTACACCTACGATTCTTTTACATCCGAATGGGGACCTGGCCCGGTTATTAAAACAGCATTCGAAAAGCAATGTGATTGCACACTAAATTTTGTCGCAATTGATAGTTCCGCAGGCATACTAAACAGAGTCCAGCTCGAAGGTGACAACAGTAAGGCCGATGTCGTATTGGGGCTCGATTACAATCTGATGGCGCTGGCAACTGATACCGGACTTCTCACTGAATCAGGCGCAGATCTGGCCAATGTCAAACTCCCGGTTGACTGGAATTCCGAGATTTTCGTACCTTTTGACTATGGCCATTTTGCCTTCGTATACGATACTAAAGTGCTTAGCGAGCCACCAACCAGTTTGCAAGAATTGATCGATGCCCCCGAGAATTTAAAAATAATTATTCAAGACCCGCGTACCAGCACACCCGGACTGGGGCTTATGCTATGGGTTAAGGCGGTCTATGGCGATGATGCTGGCGACGCCTGGAAGAAGTTGCAACCCAAAATACTCACGGTAACTAAAGGTTGGAGTGAAGCATACTTCTCGTTGTTTCTAAATGGCGAAGCACCAATGGTACTTAGCTACGATACGTCTCCCGGCTATCACATGGCTGTCGATAAAACTGACCAATATCAGGCTGCAGCATTTGATGAAGGGCACTACCTGCAAATTGAGGTGGCGGCACTACTAAAGAACTCGCCTAATCAAGAGCTTGGCAAATCATTCCTGCAGTTCTTGTTGTCAAAAGAAGCGCAGACAGCGTTACCATTAACCAATGTAATGTACCCAAGCACTGATATTGGAGATGCGCTACCGCCTGAATTTGAAAAATTGATCAAGCCTGCCAAATCCCTGTTACTCGACACGGAAAAGGTTCGCGATGAGCGTAAGCGCTGGATTGACGAGTGGCTGGATGCAGCCAGCTAACAGCAGATTTAAGTGGTGGTTGCCGGGGCTATTAGCGCTAGTAGTACTAGCGCTAATGACCGGGTTGCCACTGACTGCACTGGTTGTATCGGCAACTGACGTTGCACCTCAGGATGTTCTAACCAATCCCTACTTCCGACGCGTCATCTGGTTCAGCTTTTATCAGGCACTACTCTCGGCCGTTTTTTCTGTCGGGTTGGCTATTCCCGTCGCCCAGGCACTATCGCGGGAACAAAAATTTCCTTTCCGAAAACTGCTGCTCAATCTTTACAGTCTTTCATTAGTTATCCCGACAATTGTGGCTATCTTCGGTGTTGTCGCAGTTTACGGTCGAACCGGCTGGTTAAACGACATAACCACGGCACTGGGATTTAACGCGTTCTCCATTTACGGACTTAACGGAATTCTGATTGCACACATATTTTTTAACATGCCGCTGGCCACCCGAGTGTTGTTGCAATCACTGGACAACATTCCAAACGAACAATGGCGTTTGTCGACACAACTTCGTATGAGTGGGCTTTCACAGTTTCGCTTTATCGAATGGCCTGCCATGCGCAGCCAACTGCTGGGTGTATTCATGCTGATCTTTACCTTGTGCTTCACAAGCTTCACTATTGTCATGACGCTGGGCGGGGGTCCGCGAGCAACAACCATCGAGGTAGCCATATACCAGGCCTTGCGTTTTGATTTCGATTTAAATGTCGCTGTGTCGTTAGCGATTGTGCAGCTGGTTTTTTGTGCTGTATTACTATTCGCCAGTGCCATATTCAAACATGAAGCGCCATTGGGATTCAGCATAGGTAATCCAGGCACATTATTTAGACCGGCGTCCGGATACCGCTGGCTTAATGCGTTAACGATTGGCGTGGCGACATTGTTTGTGCTGCTACCTCTTGCCGGATTGCTAATTTCTGCCATAAACCCGACAACCACTAAAGTATTGCTGCACGCCAACACGATAAGTGCCAGTATCAATACCGTCATCATTGCACTGACAGCATCCAGCTTGTCAGTCGTGCTCGGTGTTGGTTTGCTGATAAGCTCGCGGCATATGCGTATTCGGCTGGGACAACATCGCCTTGGCCAATGGATTCAACATGCAGGTAATATTATCCTGGTTATGCCACCTGTGGTTCTGGGCACAGGCCTGTTCTTATTGTTACGAAATGTCGCGGACGTATTTTCGATTGCGTTAGGCTTAGCCATCGTGATCAACAGTCTTATGGCTTTACCTTTCGTTCTTCGTATTCTGGATGGACCGCTTATGCAAGCAGCAGAGCAACATGATCGACTCATTCAGTCACTGGGAATCACTGGCTGGAGCCGCTGGCGACTGCTCGACTGGCCGTTGGTACGCAAGCCACTCGGCTTTGCCATGGCAATATCAGCAACACTTGCCGCTGGCGACTTAAGCGCAATTGCCTTGTTCGGTTCAGAACGCGCACTTACCCTGCCCTTATTACTGTTTCAGCGAATGGGGAGCTACCGTTTGCATGAAGCGGCTGTAACCGCAGCCCTGTTGTTGCTTGTATGCCTCATGCTATTCCTGTTATTGCAAGCTGCTACCAATGTAGCCGAAAGACATCAACATGCTAACGCTTGAGAACTTAACAGTACATCTGGGTAAAAATAGATACTGCTTTAATCTGCAGACCGGCACCGAGCAAGTCTGCGCCATACTGGGAAAGAGTGGCTCTGGAAAAAGCACCCTGCTCAATCTAATCGCGGGGTTTCTTGTCGCCGAATCTGGCAAGTTACAATGGCAGAAAGAAAATCTTGTCGGTTTGCCAGCTAACCAACGACCTATAACCACACTGTTTCAGCAAAACAACTTGTTTACTCATTTAAACGTTGCCAAAAATATTGGCTTGGGCATAAATCCTGACTTAAAGCTCACTAATCAAGATAAGGATAATATTGATCAAGTGCTGGATGAGGTTGGCCTGGCAGGCTATGCAACGCACAGTGCCACGAAACTCTCTGGTGGCGAACAGCAACGTGTAGCACTTGCCCGCTGCTTGTTAAGAAAACAACCGATACTGTTATTAGACGAACCATTTAGTGCTCTGGACGAACACACCCGCCATGACATGCTTGAACTGACCCGCAATGTTATAGACAAACATAAGCTTTGCGTCGTCCTTGTTACCCACAATAAAGACGACGCCCGTTTGCTTGATGCACAGCAATATCAATTGACCGATGGCCAGCTACACTTACAAAGCTAAAGTTTTACCTAACCCGTGTATAAGATTGCGCGACACCGTCTTCTTCATCGAACAAAACCATATAGTTGGCACTGGATTCATAGACATTACCAATCCAGCCGTCCTCATCAAACAATTCCGTACCGGAACCAGCCAGAGTATTACCGGTTGTTTCAGTTGCAGATGTCGGCGTTACAGTGACATAGTCACCTTCAACAGACCAGGTCCCGATAATGTCGTATGCAAATTTACCAACAGGCTCTCCAAACTCAGCTTTCATATAGGCAGTAAGGGATTTATCCTCATTGAAAACAATCTGCATATCAAATTCTTTTTCAAATGTAGTTGCATTTACGTTTTGAACCTGCCATGTGCCAATCATGTTGTCTGGATCGACGGCTCCAACGGTATCGGCTCCCGTGTAGGCAGATCTGTCGTTTGACTTAAAGAGGCCTTCCATACCTTTGGGAAGCTCAGGCATTTCCGGCAGTTGAAGCTCCGGGATTGCGCAACCAACAAGCATGCAGGTGAAGAGCGGTGCAATTAAAATTTTAGTCATTGTGTACATTGGAAAACAGGTTCTCCGTATCTGGTGTTGTCAGAATACATTCAATTTGTGACTTTACCTCAAAGCACATCATAAGGGGTAACAGGGGCTAGAAACTGTGTCAGCTTTCGCAAGTGATTAGCGTGCTAACCAAAAGTATAGGCCTACTAAAGTCAGGTATAAAATAACACTGGTAGCAACATAAAGAGATTGTATAATTTGCGCTACGGTAGATAAATATTCCCACAACAAATCAGAGCTTATTGGACGGCGGGATGCCAGTTGATTTATACCGACCGCTGTTAGTTTTCGCCCACGTGTTGCTGTTTTCTGGCGCGAGTGCCTTAATAGCGTGGACTTACTATCGCTCCGTGAAAGGTGCAACCGCTGGCCCAACCTTAAGTACATTGGCCTACACGGTGGTTACATTATTTCTATTTTTTTGGACCGTAAGCTTGCTTATCGTGTTTTTCGATACGGGTTTCGATACCGGCAAGCTATCTCATAATCCTGCATTAGTAAAAAAAGTCTTGTGGGTTTCAGGATTGACTCTAACCGGTTTATTACTCTACTTGTTCAGTAACTATAAATTGAACCGTATAGAATACCTTAGCCGCAGTCAGTCTGTTGTACTTTGCATAATCTGCACGGTCAGTTTAATAAACTGGAGCCTTGCAGGTTTAATTGGTAGCGGACACTTTCTAATTCAATTCTCGGTACCTCGATTAGTCGCTGGTTATTTGTCCGTCATTACACTAGCGTGCTTAATTACGTTAATGCTAAGTCAATCAATTCATCATCGGTTGAACTTGATTCGTGCAAGAGCCGCTATAGCAGAGCTTGGCCTGACACCTACTTTGACTGATACCAGCAGAGAGACAAGCAGGGCCCAATCGAGCTTGCATAAATCGTTCAACGTCTCGATATTAATAATAAAACTGGTTATTCCATTTTTCATTATCAGCGAGGTTCTTCACTATTTAGGGTATATCGAATACATAGCCTTTCTGTTTGAACCCATAACCAACCTGCTTTCACTTCCGCCTGCGGTAGCCATTGCGTTTGCAGCAGCATTCTTTCTGAACATTTATGCAGGTATTGCCGTTGCCGCAGGACTTTCGCTAAGTCCATACGAATGGACTATCGTTGGGACATTCATTGCCATTTGCCATTCAATTCCATTAGAAGCAGCCGTAATGAAAAAAGTTGGTTTTTCAATACATTTACACTGGATTTCACGGTTGGCTTTGGCGTTATTCGGCGCATGGATTGCCGCTGTAACTATCCCCCAGGAATTAGCTGCCGACGCGGCTGAAGCATTCGTATCCCCGGTCTATAGCAACTTTATGGAGATGCTTATTGCTGCCATACAGTCCGCTATCGTACTGACTGTAAAAGTGATCGTATTGGTCACCGCTCTTGTTATCGGTTTCGATATTATGCGAAAAATCCCGGCTATCAATACACTCATGGACAAACACACCTACTTATCCAGCTTAACCGTAGGTGGCTTACTCGGGATTACTTATGGAGCGGGAATTTTACTGAAAGATATAGAATCTGTTGATAAAAACCATAAAATGTATCTGCTTGTGTTTCTATTGCTGGCTCATGGCTTAATAGAAGAGACACTGATTTTTGCATTCTTTGGAGCTGATATAGCGGCCATATTCCTCATCCGAGTAGGAATAGCACTAATAGCTGTATTTTCTTTGTACCTGTTTACCAAAAGTCTATTGAAACGCCAAGCTGATTCCATCTAAACTGCATTTTTTTCAAAGTACTCGCGAATAATACGAGCCACGATATTTACATCTTGGCGAGACACATCACGATGTAAAACAACTCGGCCGGCATTACGACCAGCTGATATCTGCAAACCTTGTTGTTTGGCATATGCTGGCAGACTGGCACCATGATCACCATCGTAGTCAAGCCAAACAATATTGGACTGTACCCACGCCTGCCTGACCGACATGCCAGGTACATCGTGCAACAGGCCTGCTAACACTTGAGCATGCTCGTGGTCTTCATGCAGGCGTTCAAAGCCATCAGTCAACGCAAGGATGCCAGCCGCTGCCAGCACACCAACCTGACGCATGCCACCACCGGTAACCTTCCGCCAGCGCAGTGCTTGTTCTATAAACTTTTTATCACCAAGTAATAATGACCCTACAGGTGCGCCGAGGCCCTTCGATAAACACAACGAAACAGTATGAAACGGTTTTGCGATTGTCTCAAGCGACACACCCAATGCGACTGCAGCATTTGCCATACGCGCACCATCCAGATGCAATAACAGCTGGTGCTTATCGGTTAACTCTCGTGCGTTACACATGTAGTCAACACTTTGCACCCGACCATGCTGAGTGTTTTCTAAACTAAGTAATTTTGTGTTGGCGAAGTGAATGTCTTTGTCTTTGATAACCGCTTCAACCTCTGCCAGAGGTATCTCACCGTTTTCTGCAAACGGCACAGTTTGAGGCTGGATACCACCCAAAGCAGCAGCACCACCACCCTCATATTTATAAGTATGCGCATCCCCTCCAACGATGTATTCATCACCACGCTGGCAGTGAGTTAACAAGGCAACCAAATTAGACTGTGTTCCGGTTGGCATAAACAAAGCCGCTTCCATCCCAAGCATTTCTGCACACATGTCTTGCAAACGGATAACAGTAGGGTCGCCTTTATAAACATCATCGCCAACCTCTGCATCGTGCATTGCTTTACGCATCGCAGCAGTTGGAAGAGTAACTGTATCGCTTCGCACGTCGATCATAGACTTGAACTCGTTGCTGTATTTATCGCTGAGTTAAATCATTCTAACTAAACCAGCGTGTCATGTGTGTTGATCAACGCGGCATATGGACCATCATTACCATCAAAACGCCTTGTTCCACACTAACCTGTAAACATGGCCTGACAACTTCATTGCTTAACCCGAGTGTGCTGCCAAGTGGCAATTCAGCACCACTTAACGGATAGACGGCACCTGCTATTTCAACACCCTTTGCATTTTGTACCAGAGGTATCACACTGAACGTTTGACCAACTTCAGCAGTAACACAAAGTGGTCGTGTGCTATCAACTACCTGTGTATCGACATAGTCATCGATTAGTCGCACGCGATACGGCCATGAACGACTTGCAGCGAGCTGCCAGTTAAACAGAACATGATCGGTCCGACCGCCGGATATTCCCAACAACACAACCTCTTCCACCGAACGATCGACCAGTGTTTGCAAGGTCAGCTCAAGATCGCTGGCATTTTTCTTGGGCGAGAATTGCACACACTCAATGTTCTGACCCTCTATTGCAACAGCGGATGCTTTGTCGAGGCTATCCAGATCACCGACTAATAAATCAGGTTGCAAACCGGCAGCGAGACAGTGACGCAATCCACCATCTACACAGACAAGAAAATCTTTTTTGGAAATGTTCGCCAGTGTGCAGATGGCATCATTGCAATCGCCATTGGCAAAAACAATAGCGCGCGTCACTAGTGGTTTTTCATCATGTTAAAGCTTGCCGCCACTGGCAACGAAATCGTCAGCGAAACTGAGTGCGCGAGTCAGGCCTTTTAGTGAGGCGGTATATTTGTCGCCAAAGTCGTCATCAACATCAACCAGTACTTCCACCCCAAGCTCAGTTCCGTCTTTGAACAATGGCATAAGATCATCGCGAATGAATTTTTTCTCGTGTACAAGCTGTCGCGTTCCGGATTCATCAACTCGGATATTAGAACCGACGATGTCGCCAAACGCATATTTGTCGACACGCCATCTTATTTTGGTTGGAGAGTCGATTTCGCGTTCCGGAAAGCTCATGTCCAGAACCGTACGTTTGTTGGCACGCCGACTTAAGCTTAACGCAGGCTTGTTCTCGTCAGTAACGCCCTCACCATTGAATCCAACAGAAAGTTCGCAGGTAAAGCTGTTTTTATTTTGCTTACACTCAGCCAGCCAATCGCCAAAGTAGGCCCGTAACACTTGCTCCGGTTCCGCATCATCAACCGTGCTGGGCACAGGCTCGGGTTCAGGCACGGCCGCCGGTTTGATCTCAGGCTTGCTGGCCAATGTCTTGTCGGTAGTGCCCGTTGGCAAACTGCACTCACTATCGCTGGGTAATTTCAATGCAGTCACTGCGGTGAGTTCTACTATCCCACTGTGCTCAGGGTAACTTCGGCTAGTATCAATCTGACCCCGCAGTTCTGCGTAAAGCACTTGCAATGATGCCGTCGACTGACTTAGGTAATCTTGCTGGAGTTGACCAACCTGCTCGTTGTCGCCTTCTACCCAGTATCTTTGATCTGAGCCACATGGTTGAAAACTATTCCGATTAGCACCGTAAACGTAAAAGCCTCTTAACGTGTTTGCTTTTCCGCGATCTGTAGCAATAAGTGACTGCAGCTCAGACAGGCGCACTTGAGACATTTGAGCTAGACAGTTCTTGGCGATTTTCTCGGCCAATGCTTGGGGTGATGAGAATTCGAGGTACCACAAACAATTTTGTTTTCGGTAGGCGAAAAATGCCTGTTGTGACTGTTGAAACTGATCCAGAGCTGCATCAGGAAGATCGCGGGCAATATAATCGGAGATATCAGTAATATTGTCATCCATCAAGTCAAGATAGTTGTCGATGCAATTATTAATATCTGTATCAGCGCTGGACAACTTCATACATTCCTGCAACACGTTGTAGTCCTGCGCTACTGCACCTGGTGCAAAAGACAGTAAATACAATGCTAAAGGCAGAATAAAAACAGAAACGGGTTTCTTGCAGTTAAGCATGAGCGTACTTCGAAATTGATAGGTCATCATATTAATACAGACTCCAACATTCTATACGTTTTACCTACGGAGCTTACTATACGTTGGCAATTGTTACATGAAGTCAGAATTAACCGCAATGTGCCAGTTTTTCCACGCCTGAAAACACTCTACAAACGGTATAATCAGCTCCAAGACAACTATTAATTGAACAGACTTGTGCACCGACTAATGCCAAGCAGGCATCAACATGCTGGATCTGCGCTAATTTGGCTGCTCATATGGTTAGTGGGTATGGCTGCCATCACCTATTGGTGCGTGGTCCGGCACGTCCCTGTTCTACAACAACAGATAACTGGCAGTGCACAGGCTGCAGTTGCCAGCGCTAATGCTGGCGACATCGACGTTAGCGTGGTCGGCCGAACCGCTACGCTCAGTGGTGTCGTGTCGAGTGACATACAAAAAGCGCAACTCATCAGCGTTGTTGAGGACGCAGATGGTGTGCGCACAGTTAACGACCAACTCTCCGTACTAAAAACCTCTGATGCCGACGAAAGCGTGATCATTTATAAAGATGTCATCGCTCAAACAAACACCACCGACACTGATAGTCAGGATACAAATAATATTGATGCATCATCGGACGCTGATGCCGACGCAGAAGAACTGGCAGAACCAGCAGAAAGCGACATTGCCGAACCCGCTGACGAAGTCGTCGAACCAGAACCCGTCGATACCGATGTCGAATCAGTAAAGCCACTGGTTGAATCTATTGCAGCCAGCGACAACGAAGCCGATGAAAAGGCCAGAGTATTCGAAGAACCCAAACAAGAACTGCTAACTCAAGAGCCGGCAGCAGAAGAAGAAGTACCCACCGTAGATAAAAATTCCGCTGATGAACAATCTGACCTGCAAGTGGCGGAGCTCGTTATCGAACCAGAGCAGCCAGTGACTCAAGAACCGAGTCAAGTTGCTAACATGTTAGATGACAGAGCTCGCGCACTTATTGAACAAGCTAGAAGAGAGACTGCCGGCAGCCTTGTTGATCCAGAAACACCGCGACCAGACAATGGTATTACTGAAGCGCCAACACCAACGATGCTATCTGAGGCGCAACGCACGGTTGCGGCTACAACATTGCCCACATTAAGCATGCAGCTTAAAGATGGAAACCTCACACTTACGGGTGACATTTCCAATCAAGATAGTTTGCTGGTGTTTATCCGCTCCGCAATGAGCACGTTCGACGCAAACTACGTGGTGAATAGCGTGCAAGTGCATGACCAATACGCCAAAGCTGATTGGCTTCCCGCATTAAACCGTTTTCTCCCAGATATGAGCAACATAAAAAATGCTGGTATCGATATAATCGAATCTCAAATTACGCTTTCCGGTGAAGCGCCTGACAAGGCAGCGCACGACGGTCTTATAGATATAGCGTTGGTTGAACTTAGCGAACTCTCTCTCGTGGAGCGCATTAGCATTTCCGCCGAAGAACCGACACAAAACGAAAGCATTTCTGAACCCGCAGTTGCTGAACTGAGTTTGAATACCGAAAAACCTGTTGAGCCAGTCGATACTCAGTCACAGACTCAATCTCTCAAAGCAGCTTTCGAATCACTTGATACCGATAACATTCTGTTTGAAAGCGGTAGCGATGTTCTCACCGAAGAGAGCAGGGATGTCGTTAATACTATCGCTGCCCTATTTTCTGAATACCCATCAATCAGTGTTGAAATAGATGGGCACACTGATGCATCAGGTATCAGTGCCAACAATTTAAAACTCAGCCAACTCAGAGCAAACGCTGTCCGCGACTATCTGGTTCAACAAGGGGTGGCCCCTGAGCGATTGAGCGCTTATGGGTTTGGGGACGGTGTACCTATAGCAGACAACAGTACGCCAGCAGGACGCAGGTTGAATCGTCGAATTGAGTTTAACTTTTAGCCGGATTGCCACGATGAATACGTTGCTCATTGAAATTATTGCCTGTCTGTTCGCCGCAGCGTTTTTAAGCCTGTTTATCGGCTGGGCAATTCGAAGTGCACTTGCCAGCAAAGAAATCAAAGCTGCAGAGGCAGAGTGGGAGTCTAAACACGCAGAACTCAAACTTCGCTACAAGCAAGATACGGAACAACTCGAAGAGCAAAACAAAAAGCTCGACCTCGAAAGCAAGCAGCTTGCCAGTAGAAACACCAGTATCAGCGAATCGCTGCGCGAAAACGAAATCGGTGTGCACAAAGCACGAGCCGATGCTATAGAACTCAACCGCCAGCAAGCAGATACTCAAGAACGCTTGCAGCGCATCATTGCGCAAAAAGATGAAGAATTGAAATTGTTCCGCAACGGTTCTGTACCAACAACTGCCAATGCAGCCTCGGCCAATACATCAATGGCCGGTGCATCAATGATGACCGACGAAACCACTGAAGCTAAAATCGCCACGCTATCAGCAAAACGTGAAGCCTGGGAACTCGAACGACAACGTCTGATCAACAACATAGGGGATGATCAGGAAACCATCGCTATCGACCCTGCTGATTTGCCCGCTGAACATTTTGACCGAACTCAACGTATCAACCCCGATCAAATTGATGCATTGCAACGCAAAGCTTCCACCCGTACCGAGATTCACGATTTTGAGTCTGACAAGACCATGACACTCGATGATGATCAAACGATTGCACTAGACGATAATCTGCATCGTCCCCCAACAAAGCACCCAGTCGACAGAAAACCTACTCCGGGTGGCACACCGGGCAACTCATCTGGCAGACGCCCGCGCGACAATGACGATTGACCCGACCTCAGAACAACATACTCTTTACTATGCGCACGATCCAATGTGTAGTTGGTGCTGGGGATTCAAACCACATTGGCAGCAGCTGCGTGATGCGCTACCAGCTTGTGTAAAAACTCAATATGTTGTTGGCGGTCTTGCGCCAGATACAGACCAACCCATGCCAGAGGAAATGCAGCAAATGTTGCAGCAAACCTGGCACCTCATTGCTCAAACCATTCCGGGTACAGAGTTCAATCATGACTTCTGGACATTAAATCAGCCAAGGCGAGCTACCTATCCAGCTTGCCGAGCAGTGCTAGTCGCAAAAGCCCAGGACGATGCGCTGGAAGACCAGATGATTGCAGCTATCCAGCAAGCCTATTATCTAAACGCTAAAAATCCATCAGACGACAACGTGTTGATTGAACTAGCCGGCGAGATTGGCTGCGATGTGAACAGCTTCAAACAATCTTTAAACAGTGCGATTACATTTGAATCATTAAAGGAACAAATAGTGTTTGCGCGTAAGTTAGGAGCGCAAGGATTCCCTAGCTTATTTTTTGAAGTAGTTGGTAAATCACCCGTACCACTGGTCCTTAGTTACACCAACCCACATTCGGTTGTTACCCAAATCGAGTCTGTAATAGCCAGCTAGTTCACAAAGCACACGCTGTCTGTGAATAGGCGCAAATCCGTTTCACACACCCCACACCATACCTCAGTCATTGATATAACCTGCCGTTAACCTGCTCGTGCAAGAAGCAGAAAGCAGGACATGAAAAAAAGAATAATAATCCTGATGCCCATGCTGACTCTATTACTAATAGGGTGCGGTGGTGGGGATGGCAAAAGCGGTAACAACTCCACTTCCAACGCAGCACCTGCGCCAGCAATCGCTCCTGCGTTGCCCGCGACCGAAGTGAATAACGCAGCACCTGACACTCCACTGTCGAGAACGGCTGCACATAGAATCCTGGAACAAACCACTTTCGGTGCACGACTTAAAGACGTTAACGCCATTTCAGGAACAGGCCCGGAAAGCTGGATCGATGCCCAGATGGCGATGCCTGCAACGTTCCTTTCTGACGGTTTAAATAAAGCGAAAAATGATCGATGGAACGAATATATAAATGTTTGGTGGCGACACGCAGTCTATGCAGACGATCAATTGCGCCAACGTGTTGCGTTTGCCTTAAGCGAAATTTTCGTTGTTTCTGCTCAAGGCGCACTTGGTGCTGAGCAACCTGCACTTGCACATTACTATGACATGCTTCTGCGTCATTCGTTTGGTAACTATCGCGAATTAATCGAAGAGATAACGCTCAGTCCGGTTATGGGTGAATACCTGAGCATGAAGGGCAATCACAAACCCGATCCTGAACAAAACCTTCGGCCCGATGAAAACTACGCCCGTGAATTGTTGCAGCTATTCAGCATTGGTCTGAGCATGCTTAATGATGACGGCACGACTCAAAATGACGCAGACGGCGTTCCATTGCCTACCTATAACCAAGATCACGTAGAGGCATTTGCACACGTATTCACTGGCTGGCATTTCGCCAATGCAGAAGATTTTCGCTGGCCAGAAAATAAAGACTTTATCAACCCAATGGTTGCATGGCCTGAGTTCCACGATACTGGCGAGAAAACCCTGCTCAATGGTTTCGTTGTACCAGCTGGACAAAGCGCTCAAGAAGATCTTACCAACGCACTTGATAATATTGCCAATCATCAGAACGTGGGCCCGTTCATTGTAAAGCAGCTAATTACCAAGCTGGTGACTAGCAACCCAAGTTCAGAATACGTACGCGATGTAGTTCAGGTGTTCAACAAGAACTCTGATGGAGAGCGCGGAAACTTTGGCAGCACAGTGAAAGCCATCTTAATGCACAAAGAAGCACGACAGGGGCATCTGAACAACCCCGATACATTCGGTAAAATCAAAGAGCCTTTGTTACGCGTCACGCAACTATGGCGAGCTTTTGAACCTAACGACGGAATTCATCCGGATTTCAACTACGCGTGGGTCAACGATGAACTCCAGCAAGCACCGTTAGCATCACCTTCGGTTTTCAATTTCTTCACACCCGACTTCAGTCAACCTGGTCGGATCCGCGATAGCGGATTAGTTTCTCCTGAATTTGAAATCCTGGATGAATCGAGCATGATCAGTATGACCAGCCGATTACTCGCCAATAGCTTATGGTCACACAACTATAAGGTTACCGGTGACGGCAATCGCATAGCGATCAACATCGATCGCGAAATGGACATGGAACATGACCGCGAAGCGCTACTTGATCATCTTGACCTGCTGTTGCTGGGTGGAAGAATGTCAGCTGAGCTGCGCCAGGAAGTTTCAAACCTGATGGATACGCGAGACTATAACAACGCCGAATCACAACGCGTTGCAGAAGCTATTTTTCTGATTATCAGCTCACCTGAAGCCGCCATACAGCTCTAGCAATTAACAGAATACGTGCGAAGATTTACAAAATAATAAGAATAAAAAGAGTTTGCAGATGAATAACAATCAAAGACGTCGCTTTTTAAAACTAGGCGCTAAAACAATGACCGGCGCGGGTCTCGCTCTGGGTGCGAACCCCCTGCTAACTCTGGCACAAGCGGCGGACTCAAGTTTTGCCGATGGCGCGGACTATCGTGCGTTAGTGTGCGTCTACCTTGAGGGTGGATCCGACGGTTTCAGTTTGCTCGTGCCAACCGACAGTGCCGAGTACAACGAATACACCCGTTCACGCCAACAATTGGCGGTAGGACAAGACCAATTGATGAACCTCAGTGCGCTTTCCGGCAACCACGGTTCACTTGGGTTTAGTAAACATGCAGAGCCGCTATACCATCTTTATCAGGAACAACGTATGGCATTGCTGGCCAATGTTGGCAATCTGATAGTACCTACCAGCCGAGGTCAATACGAAGACAAGTCTGTGCCATTACCAGCGCAGCTTTTTTCGCATTCTGATCAGGAAATTCAGTGGCAACAATTGCAAGGACGTGGTCGAGGTGAACATGGTTGGGGTGCAGCTGCTGCTGAACACTTGTCCAGTTACCAACAAAGAGATTATCTGACATCAGTTACATTAGACGGTTCAAACTACTGGCAGTCTGGTTCTGGTCAGCGCCCCTTTGCGATGAAAGAAACCGGTTTGCTCGAATTCGCAGGACTCGACAAAACCAACGAATGGGAGCAACCACGCGCTGAAGCGTTCAGCCGTGTAATGCAAATGCATCAGTCCAACGTATTCTCCAGCGCCTACGCAGACGTACAGAACAGAGCCATACGAATCACTGAAGAGCTTGGCCAGGTACTTGAAGGCAAACAGCCTATTATCACCAAGCAGCCAGAACAAAATTCACTGGCAGCACAGCTTGGAATGGTTGCGCAGCTTATAGCTGCCCGTGGTCAACTGGGAATGCGCCGACAAATTTTCTACGTCCGCATGAAGGGTTTTGACGTGCACGATCATCAGAACAAAACACAACCCTGGTTATTTCAGGAGCTGGCCAGTGCACTGAGCTACTTTCAGGCCACACTCGATGAGATTGGCGAATCGGATAACGTTACTACTTTTACCGCCTCCGATTTTGGTCGCAGCCTGACTGGAAATGGCGACGGCACTGATCACGGTTGGGGCAACCACCTGATGGTTATGGGCGGCGCTGTAAAAGGTGGAGATGTGTATGGCACCATGCCGCAAATGGGTGTGGACGGACCTGACGCAATTCAAAATGGCCGTGTTGTGCCAACACTTGCCTCAACCCAGTACGCAGCAACCTTGTTGCGATGGATGGGACTACCTGACGACCAGCTGCATCAGGTTTTACCAACTCTGGCCAATTTCCGGCAATCAGATCTCGGGTTCCTTTCCTAAGCCCAAACAACCAGCCCAACGAACATATTTGCTTGATTTACATTCATGTACAAGATATCTTATACATGAATTAACGGTGAATGCACTCTACACTCGCCCTGCTGTCAAATTAGAACGAGTCCAGTTTGACAGAATTTGGCTTTAATGAGATTCTGTGTCT
>Ga0114956_1001459_pt1 | contig 18569 bp, 20 predicted proteins | sample MaitaG_FD_87304 | JGI IMG/M metagenome (GOLD analysis project Ga0114956, IMG submission 87304) | Marine algal microbial communities from Maine, USA - Maine_Asex2 metaG | ecosystem: Host-associated > Algae > Red algae > Unclassified | place: Maine, USA | collected 2015-01-05 | reverse complement strand
ACGTTCCCACGACGATCAATGATTTTTATTGTGAGAGCAATGACCAGTATTAATGGTGAAAATACGCACAGCAGGATGAGTGTGATCAGATAATCAAATACACGTTTCCCTAAGGAATGGCGATTCGCTGTAGCTTGGGTGTTCATTGCTGTCCGTGCGGTCCTTTGGTTAACCTGATGTTCTTCGTTTGAGAAACATTAATTGTAAGGTAGAGGATGTTGACGTAAATTGCTGTTAAGAAATAGTGAAAAATACCTTTATTGCGGAAAAAGTGCGGGTAATAATCACATTGCTAGGTGATGGGTTACGAGAGTGTTAATACGGGGCTATGGGCCTTAGAATTGATGCGCAGCGCACGTAAATGTAGGCTCAATTTAGCCTGGGTGCTAGAAAAAGGATAAGTAGTTAAAGGGAGCTAATTTTTCACGACAGGAAAACTGAGTCGATAACCACCAATTTGTAAAGTCGACTTGATAAAGCTAATCTTTAGGCAACTTATCTTTTAGAATCGACGCAAGATCAGCAAATGGATTGTGAGTAACCACTTCATCTTGATCTCGGATATTGCTTGTAGACTGCTCCGTCAAACGTTGGTGTTCGTTGTCATGACAGTAGATGCACAAAAGTTCCCAATTGCTACCATCAGCTGGATTGTTGTCATGATTATGATCGCGATGATGAACGGTGAGTTCTTGGATGTTTTCACGGGTGAATTCGCGAATACAACGGCCACAGATCCAAGGATAGAGTTTTAGCGCACGCTGACGGTAGCCATCTTCGCGAGAGGCATAGCTGGCTCTAGCCGCCACGACTAGTTTATCTAATTTATTGTTATCAATTTTTTTCATCGAATCGCAGTACGCAGTAAGTGGGTGTGTAAGTAAAAAATATTTTAGTTGGTTCTCTCATGGAATAGCGTTCGTCGCTCAGACAAAAACATTTCATTTTAAATGCAATGGTTAACAGTTATCGCGATAGAGTTATTTTCTATTGTATTGGTCGCCTTACTTGGTCAGATTAAAATACAAAAGGTATCCGGCAATATCACTGCGTACCGATGTACAACGTGATTGATGAGCAGTGTTTATATGCATTTAACAAGGCAAGGTTATCAATATCTAGCTAGACTCTTCAATCGCTTCTCGTAAAAATCCAGATGAATTCATTAAACGTTGTGAGGCGTTTTCTAAAGACTCCCCGGTGAGTTGCATCAAAATAGCAGTCTTAACATCATAGTTGCTTTGTTTTAACACCGTGGTTGCATCCGTATCACTGCATTGTGTAGCCTGTATTACAATACGAACTGCTCTTGCAACTAATTTTTCATTGCTCGCTTGTACGTCCACCATTAAATTTTGATAGCATTTCCCAATTTTTATCATGCTTGCTGTTGAGAGCATATTGAGCACCAATTTCTGTGCTGTTCCAGACTTCATTCTCGTAGAGCCAGTTAATACTTCAGGTCCTACTATTGGGGAAATAGCGATGGTTGCGCATTGAACGATAGGAGAGTCAGGGTTGCACGACAACGAAATGGTCTTCGCACCAATAGAATTAGCATATTCAAGTGCACCGATAACATAGGGTGTGCGTCCACTTGCTGCAATGCCGACGACGATATCTTTATCTGTCAAACCCTGTTTAATAAGGTCTTGTTGACCCAGCTCCAATGAGTCTTCAGCGCCTTCTTGGGATCGGTGGATCGCCTCATGCCCACCGGCTATGAGTCCAACAACCATTCCTTCGGCTACGCCAAATGTGGGCGGACATTCTGATGCATCAAGAATGCCTATCCGGCCACTTGTGCCAGCACCTATGTAAAACAACCGACCGCTGGATCTGAATGCGGAACTAATGATGTCAACGGCTATCGCTATTTGTGGTAACTCTTTTTCAACAGCGAGGGCGACTAGTTTGTCCTGCTCATTGATCTTGGTCACTAGTTCGATTGAACTGAGCCTATCTAAGTCTAATGTCTCTTGATTACGCTCTTCAGATACTAGTTCCGACAACGTATTCAGTAGATCGACAGTGTTCATGTTTCAGGGGTGCTCATGTGAAGTTTTTTACACAAGGGTAATACACGCCAAGTGACGCTTGTTGTTTAGCACCAGTTACAGACGGCAAGTTGCTTGGTTGATTATGGATTCTCTGCCGAGCAAGCCATGCAAATGCCATAGCTTCCATGTACTCGCCTTGTATACCGCGATCGATAGTTGGAATAACAAGCCAGTCAGATAAGTGTTGTTGTAATATTTCCATCAGTAAGGGGTTGTTTGCGCCTCCACCACATACTAATAGCTCGCAGCTATTTCCTTGTGTGAATTTGACAACTTGGTGTGCAATAGTTTGTGCAGTAAATTCGCACAATGTTCTCTGTACATCAAGCGGGCTAATTGTTTGTGTGAGTGAGGATTTTGCTATTTGCTTTTCCAGCCAGTCTAAGTTGTAGTGTTCTCGACCGGTACTCTTTGGTGGGGTCTTTAACAGAAAGCTATCGGATAACAATTGATGCAACAACGTTACGTTCGTTTTTCCTTGTATTGCCCATAGCGCGTTCTGATCGTAAGTTTGTCCGGTGTGTGCCTCACACCAGCCGTCCATAAGCAGGTTGCCAGGCCCAGTATCAAAGCCTGTTATTTCGCCGGTTACCGGTATGACTGATATATTTGATACACCCCCAATGTTGAGTATTACGGTGGTTGAATCTCGCCTTTCGAATAAAAACTGATGAAAAGCTGGGACCAAAGGTGCACCTTGTCCTCCTAGTGCAATGTCGATACGACGAAAATCTGCAACGGTGTCTATGCCAGTCAACGCTGCGATTAAGTTTGCATCTCCTAATTGCATCGTAAAAGGTGTGTCACTATCTGGCTGGTGGAATACGGTTTGACCATGGTTTCCAATCGCTACTATTTCCTTTGGGTGTAAGTTAGCTTGCTTGAGTAATGAATTTGTGGTTTTTGCGTACAGCTTTCCTAGCTGATGATCAATAAGTCCAATGTCGCGCAGTGTCGTTTTTTGACCGTTACAAACTGAAAGCACTTTCTGACGTAAATCGAAAGGTATTGCGTGTTCGCAGCTAGCCATTAAAGTGATGTCACTCTCATCGATAGACACAACCACCGCATCGACAGCATCCAAGCTAGTGCCTGACATTAATCCAACGTACAGTTCGCTCATTGTAGAAGTCGCTTTGCTAACAAAGTTGTTTGTGTTTTAAGCACTCTGTCTCTAGGCAGAACTCCTTTGCTTAATGCGATATCGTGCTTCAGGCCAAAGATATATGGATACCATTCTCGTGCTAACGGCGTTTTCCATTTCCAAAGACATTCTTCTATCGCGTGTTCAATTTCATCAGTGGGTACAATGTAATCCATATCCTGAATGTTACCTGTGATTTTTCTGTCGCCAAAAAATGGCTCTGTAAAATAAGGCGCTATTGCTAGAAACGAATCTGGTACGCCGTGTCGCTTTAAAGCATTTTCCCAATCATTTTGTATGTCAGTACTGGTGTGTGTGGTGGCTGCAATGTCTAACAGAAGCTTGTCTGTATAGGGCAGGCCGGTAGGGTTGAGTAAGTAATCATTGATTTGTTCTCTGCCTGTCCATGGTCCAAGAAATAGCCGTCTAGGACAGTAGTCGTTGGCATAAAAATTATCCCATACAACTGTTCGATGCTTTAACGTTTTACCTGCTTTACCTGCTTTACCTGCTTTATCTGCTTTATCTGCTTTATCTGCTTTACCTGCTTTACCTGTTTTATCTGTTTTATCTGTTTTATCTGTTTTATCTGTTTTAGCTTTCTTGTCTTCGATGTTTAAGTTATTTGTGTCGTTGGCCGTTGATTCGACGTTGGCTGGAAAGTGGCTCAGCTTGACCAGATCACTCGTACTAATGTTGCGAGCAACAATGGCTGTGCCACAAAGCAATACGGTGTGTTGTGGATTTAATTCTGCAAAAAAATCTTCTAAGTAGTTATTTTTGTTTTCGATTTCAGCTGCATATACTCGCGGTACCGTCCACAAAGGGCAACCGATCTTATCGGATAATCGATTAATCACTCGTGCGTGAGCTGTGCCTTCGCTGAAGCCGTCGCGATCAATAAAGTGATCGTCATCGATGTCATCCCACATAATAAGAATTTCATGAGCGCCATCTTTTAAAAAAGAGTTGGCCTTGGCATGTAGACAATCAAAGTCGTTGAAACGAGCGTTTTGATCAAAGTTAAAATCCAATCCTGGCGCGATTCCAGCAACAATACAAACATTTAAATTGGTTGCCAACGTACAAAATTGTGCAAAATTTGTATGCCATTGCGAGTTGTGTTCCTCTCGCCAATGCAATCGGTGCTGTGTATCTTCTTTCGGCGCATAACAATAAGTACTCATGCGCTGCGAATTGAGAAATTGCAAAAGATCCCCGCGTTCGCTCCAAGAGAGTAATTTCCCGTAGTAGCCTTCCAGGTAACCACGAATTGGCGTTGTTCGTTGTTTGTCGTCTTTGCTGTTCACGGTATCTCTTTTTTGGGGTTAAGCGCCAGCTGCCCTCTGTGTCGGATTCATTCTTAATGGTAGAGGTGTTACCACCGAGACAGCTAGTATATACTTGCGAAAAAAGGACCGGTGCCATGAACCAGAGTAAACCGTCTTTAGCAGTGTATGCCGATCGGCGCATGCTGAGAATACTATTGCTAGGAATAATTAGCGGATTCCCGTGGATAATTATAGGCACGGCCCTAACGCTATGGTTAAAGGAAGATGGCCTTAGCCGCAGCACTATCGGATTTGCCGGCTTAATATTTGGTGTGTACGCCATTAATTTTTGGTGGGCGCCGCTAGTCGATCGAATACGAATTCCCTATCTGACCGACAGTATGGGGCATCGTAAATCCTGGATATTCTCCCTTCAGGCTATTATGTTGTTCTGCTTGATTTTATGGACACAGCTAGACCCATCAGAGAGTCTTTGGTTGGTTGTTGCCGTTGGTCTAGTTATCGCTATCTGTTCTGCCACACAGGACATCACCATTGATGCGTTGCGTATTGAACAAATCCCGGCACAAGACAGAGCATCCGTTGCTGCTGGCGCCGCCATGGCGGTAGTTGGATGGTGGACTGGGTATAAGCTCGGTGGCGCAATCATGTTATTTACTGCGGACAAGCTAGAGTCGCTTGGTTATGCCAACTATTGGCAAATAACTTTCATGGTTCTAATTCTTTTAGTCATACTCATCAACTGGGCACTCTTGTTTGTACCAGAAGTGTCTGATGCTGTCAGGCGCGAAGAGCAGCGAGCAGCGCAACAAAGAGCAGCGAAGGCCTTGGGTGTTAAATCTGCGAATGCTGATTCAACCTTAAAAGATTCTAATTCTGAAAATTCGGTAGGCGGTATCGTTGTACAGGTAGTTGCTTGGTTCAGCAGTACCTACATTGGCCCCTTATTAAGCTTCTTCAAAAAGAATGGCTGGCAAATAGGCATGGCCATTTTGGCGTTCGTGTTTTTGTTTAAGATCGGTGAAGCATTTATGGGAAAAATGTCTTTGGTATTTTACAAAGAATTGGGTTTCTCTAAATCTGATATTGCTATTTATTCTAAATCTCTGGGCTGGATTACAACCGTTGTATTCACATTGCTTGGTGGATGGTTTGCTTTTCGAGCAGGGGTTGTCAAAGCCCTGTTTGTTGCCGGAATTGCGATGGCTTGTACGAACCTAATGTTTTCGTGGTTGGCGTGGGCTGGCCCATCGAAGGGTTTGTTCGCACTTGCGGTTGTGGTTGATGACATAGCCGCTGCGTTTGCGACGGTTGCCTTTGTTACTTTTATTTCTTTGTTAGTCGATCGCACTTATACCGCAACTCAGTACGCATTGCTTGCATCCATTGCTACATTTGGACGTACCACCATGGCAGCATTTTCTGGTCAGATGGTCGATTCTTTAGATGGCGACTGGGGTTTGTTCTTTATATTAACCACGCTGATGGTCATTCCTTCATTGATCGTACTTTGGTTTATTCGTGACAAATTGAATTTGTCAGATAGCACCGCTGTAATAGGTAAAAAAAGCACTTAATGCGCCAACCAAAGCGCTTGGTTTGCACGTAGTGTCAAACATGATGAGTGTACTGGTCTGAAGAATGTCTAGGCTGGTTTGTTATTCTGGTCGTTGCGTGATAACCACCATTTTTTTGCATCAAAATTGGGGCAGGTTTTTTCCGTGTAGGTAAAATCGCGATGTCCGACAACTTCTGCATTTGGGTATTGAGTTGTCCAATCCCGCAAAACCTTTTCGAGCGATTCAAATTGTGCGTCGGTAAACTGCGTTCTCCCGAGCAGACAAACACCTAACGAAACTTCATTGTGTCCATAGACGTGTGCGCCAATCCAATAGTCTGGTCGGCCTTGTTCAACGTCACCTGCGCGATTAATCATGCGGTGATAGCCGACGCCGTGCCAACCGAACCCGAGGTGCATAGCGTGTATGTCTCTGGCCGTTGTTGGCTCATCATCGGGAGTGTCTGAACAATGAACTACTAGGTATCGAATATTGCTGGCTTCAAGCATGGCTTTATATGGCTCTAATCTGGGTGTACGGCATTTTTATGAGTTCGCTTAAGAAGTCCAATGCACTGTTCTGTTCGATTATATAGTCGACGCTGTTTCTCGAGAAAAATCCTGTCGTGTTAGGCTCACGATGACGCATATTATGATGGTACCTTAATTGAACACTGCCAGAATTTCCACAGCAATAAGCTCTGTAAAAAAAATGCCAGACTCGCGCTCTGAAGCCACCAGTGAACTGTTGTTTGGTGAATTAGTTCAGGTTCTGGTACAAGAAGCCCAGTGGTGCAAAATCAGAGTATTACACGATGGGTATGAAGGGTTTGTTGAAACTGCCAACTGCGATTTTAGTCACTCTACTACTACCCATTGGGTAAGTACCAAAGCAACGTTTGTATTTGAGAAGCCAGATATTAAATCAACGGTTGTTCAGCGGTTGATGTTTGGAAGTGAGTTAAAACTCCGTGATTTCGGCGAACAGCGGAATTGGCTTAAACTGCCTGACGTTGGTTTCGTGTGGGCAGCACACTGTCTAGCGTTAAAAGTGCCATTAGAATTGAGCATGGTTGAAATTGCCCAAAACAACTATTTACATGCACCGTATCTCTGGGGAGGGCGGAGTGTCGATGGGTGTGATTGCTCGGGGTTAGTGCAGATGCTAGCGATGGCAACTGCTATAAGTCTACCTCGCGATAGCGGTGACCAAGAGGCTGCGTTATTCATTGATGTCAACTACGAGAATCGTGGTGCTGAAGATCTTGTTTATTGGCCAGGGCACGTTGGGTTATTGAAATCGCCAGACGTGCTGCTACATTCAACTGCACATTCCATGCGATGTTGCATAGAGCCCTTGCAGGAAGTGATGCAACGTGCAGGAGCCCCGAGTTCCATTAAACGCATGAGTAAACACTAATTTATTCGCTTTATTAGTTTGGTGATGTTGCGTCGAGGATTGTAATAGCCCTTACCGCATTTCATCTTTTTGCGTAGTTATTTAGTACTCAGCGCGCTGCGGTGAGCTAGAAAATAGTGGATGACGGGCGGTAACCACAACCGGTGCTGTTCTTAAGAATATCCACACATCTTCCAAGAAAGACCAATTGTTGATGTACTGTTCATCCCAATATCGTTGAGCAACTAAGTTGCCTCGATAAATTTGCCACCAACATGTCAGTCCCGGTCTTACCGATGCTCGTAAGCTGCGAAATTGCTGATCGAAACTATCGAGGTGGTAAGTGGGGAAGGGGCGTGGGCCTACCAAAGAGAGCTCGCCGCGTAGTACGTTGATCAGGTTCGGTAGCTCGTCTAGACTTGTTTTTCGTAGCAAATTACCAAGAATAGGAAGCACACGTGGGTCGTTAGCCAGGTGGAATTTATCTTGCCATTCTGCGCGTGCGCGAGGGCATTGGCTCAGATGCTCAGTCAGTCTTTCGTCTGCATCGACGTACATGGTACGAAATTTAAAAAAAGGAAAACTGGTGCCGTGGATACCTTCGCGATACTGAACAAAAAATACACTGCCGCGCCTGTCTATTATTTTTATAGCCAACGCTATCAGAGTGATCAATGGCGAAAATACGACTAAAAGAATGAGTGCGACGAAGTAATCAAACGCACGCTTAACTAAGGAGTGGCGATTCGCCTTGGCTTGCTTGTTTGCAATTTTAGGGTCACTTTGATGATTGGTCTGCAGCATGATGATTGAATATCAGTAGAATTTATGTCCATATTATCGACCTGCTGCGTTGTCAAATGCGAGGAATTATTACCTCTAAAGAGCGACTAGGTAGGTAATATTCCCTTAGTCATGACTGGCCATCTCTAACCTATCAGCCAGATTAACAGCGTAGTTGTCTGTCATGCCAGCAACAAAGTCCATTGTCATCATGCATCGTTCATAGCCAGCGTTGTTTTTTTTCAGTGCATTTGTGAAAAATTCGAGAAACGGTTCGGTAACAATATCTGGCTTACCAAGATCAACGCTAATGGTTGACTGCATAGTCTCACTTAAGATACGCGCCAAAGTCAGATTACAGCTTTGTTCTAAATGCTCGTCCTGTTGGAACGGATAAACTTGATTTTGCGCCGTGGTATTTAAGTGGCTAAATGCCTCGAACATGGCTTTATCGATTAATTGTATCAACGGTGTTTGAAATTGGCCTTGCATAATGTCGTTATAGTTGTCGTCGAAAATCTGTAAGCATTGCGTTATTAGCATTCCTATTGCTTTTGCCCGCATTTGAGCAATGGGGCTGGTTGCTGGTAAACCGCTAAGTTGCATTAATGCATGCTCGATTTCTTCTCGCTGTAAGATATTAAGCTCAATTGCATCTTCAATATCAATGATCGCATTGCATATATCATCAGCCGCCTCAACCAGAAAAGCTAATGGGTGACGGCAATAAGCATCATCGTTATACAGCAGTCCAGTTTCATTAGCGACCCATTCGAATGCCGATGAGTCTTCTTGAAATACACTGTACTTACCATGAGCTTGCGCGTAAGGGTGGTTTGAATGCCAAGGATATTTCATCATCGTCGCAAGTGTTGCGGCGGTAAGGCCAAGTCCACCTTGTCGGTTAATGCACCCCGATTCAAATTCGCTGACGCTGCGTGTGGCGATTCTGAAAGCCTGAGCATTTCCCTCGTATAGGGTTAAGTCTGATTTTTGAGCCGCACTTAGGTTTGACAGACACGCTGGATTAGCATTCATCCATTGCCGAATGGAGCGTTCCCCTGCATGACCAAAAGGTGTATTACCAATATCGTGAGCTAAGCAAGCCGCTTGGATGAGCTCGGCAAATTCAATAGCATCTCCAGGAATATTTCGTTTTTCATGCGCCTTAGCGATGTAGTAGGCGGCCTTTCCAAAGCTGCGTCCAACAGATGCCACTTCCAGCGAATGGGTTAAGCGATTATGCGTGTGATCATTGACGGCTAAAGGATGTACTTGTGTTTTCCGGGCTAGGCGCCGGAACGCTTTGGAGAATATCAATCGGTCATAGTCAACTTCGAACGCACTGCGCTCCGGTGAATCGACTGGGGGTTTTGGGTGAAGGCGTGCATGACATAGCAAAGAGTTCCACGACATACGTGGCGCTTGAGCGCTAATGTTATTAAGTTGAACAACTTCGTTGTTAAAGCTCATTTTTTGTGCGGATGGCGACGATTCAGGGTGCTAACGATTTATCGCCTGACGACGGTCATTCTTGATGCGTCATTATAGTGAATGTACTGACTCCGTCGTATACTGATTCATTAAGCGTATGCCCGATCATCCCAATCGGAATTAGTTCACTAAAATACTTGTAAAAACAACGCTGTTTCACAATTTTGATTGTTCGAAAAGTCTTGCGGTATTCGACTTATATGCCCATTATCGGGGTGCGTAGATGAAAAGGGGTGAATGAGTTTAAACCCCGTAATCAGAGACAAAGCTTATGACTAGTATAAAGACGGTTCCGGTTGATAACGACATAACCATTTCTCAACTAACAACTGATCCTTATGCCATTTATAAAAAACTTCGGGCGCAATCCCCAGTCTTAAAAGTAGCCGCAGTTCAGCGAACCTTCTTGACTAAGGCGGCAGACACTCGCTATGTAAAAATGCATCCTGAAATCTTCAGCTCTGATGATCCGAATACACCGATGGAACGAGCTTTTGAAGCCAAAACCCTGATGCGCCGAGACGGTGATGACCATAGTCGGTTACGCACAGCGATGATGCCGGCCATGTCGCCGAATACGGTGAAACAATCTTGGAGCGATCGAATCAATCAGATTGCAGATGAGTATATCGACCGGTTGCCGGCGGGCGAGGTGGTGGAATTTTTCGAAGCATTTGCTGGGCCATTTGCTGCTCGTTGTGTTGCAGAGGTACTGGGTATTCCTAAGTCATCAGATGACGACATACAGCGCTGGTCTCAAGCACTTATTGATGGCGCTGGGAACTTTGGTGGTTTCAAAGAGCCGTTTGAAAAAGCGGCACGAGCTAATCGTGAGATAAACGCCTGTATCAAGGATGCCGTAGAGGACTGCAAGGATACTGATTTAAAAAATGCACTAGCGGTGCAATTGCACGCAGAACAACCGATTGAGATGGAGCATATCGTATCCAATATTAAAATCGCAATCGGAGGTGGAATCAATGAACCACGGGATGCACTAATGACAGTTCTATTTGGTTTGCTCACCAATCCAGATCAAAAAAAGGCGGTTTTAGATAAAGGAGATCTGTGGGCCGCCGCGTTAGAAGAAGCGGTTCGTTGGGTCGCACCTATACAAGTGAGCTCACGTTTAGTAAAAGAGGATACTTCTATCCGGAATTTCCATATTCCAGCTGGAGATGTCGTGATGACCATACAGGCGTCAGCTAATCATGATGAAGAGTTATATGAACACTCGCATCTGTTCGATGTTTTCAGAAAAACCAATCGGCATCAGGCGTTTGGCAGTGGCCCACATTTCTGTATGGGCACCCATTTGTCCCGACGCATGCTTGCCGATGTTGCATTGCCAAAGTTGTTTGATCGATTTCCCAACATGCGGTTAACCGACCCGAGTTCGGTGGTTTGGAGCGGGTTTGGATTTCGTGGGCCGCTAAATTTGCCGATACATCTTTCTTAGCAAGATATACTTTCGATTTACTGTCTACACTTGTGATTCTGCAACGACTGACCGAGCTTCAGCAATGTAGCTAAGCTTCGAGATACAAAACAAGATGATGCCAATAGTCGATCCGCACGTAGGACTGTCACGAGATGAGTTTCCGTTGGATGATTATTTGACGCAAAGCGATGAATTTCATGTACTTCGCATGGTCGCGGTTCAACAGCCGCAGCTCATCGACTCTACAATAGATAACTTACACTACTATCGCGACATGTCCACCACACGCGGTTACGGTGGGTTTCCAAACGGGGTGGTTGCATACTGCAACCTAGCCGAGGCAGATTCGTTAGATAAGCTGTTCAGTGATGACAGTTCCTCAGTCGTTCGAGGTGTTCATTACGCCCCATCTCAAAATCAACAAACTGGTGAGCCCATACGATCATCGACACAAACAGAACCTTTGTTATGGACGAAGAAGCTGGAAATGTTGAGTTCAAAAGAGATGAGTTTGGATTTGACTCTTTCAATTGATGAGTGTGATCTCATTAATGCCATCGTGAAAAGTCATTCTGATATTAGGATAATGGTTACTTTACAGAACTGGGCGCAGTGGTTGGAGACTAAAAATACAAGCTTGTTTAAAAAGCAAATTGAACTTTTAGCACAATGTGACAATATTAATATCAAGCTCTGTGACAGTGCATTTGGTACTAATAGCAGCTATAAAAGCATTCAGAAATTGATGATTAACAGGTGCGCAAATCGTTTCGGCTATGATCGAATTATGTTTGCAAGCAGCTTTAGTAGTAGCGGTGGTGCTTCAATGTCTATGGATCAGCAATGGGCAAGCTATGTCAAAGCAACAGATAAATTTACTGCTATACAACGCGATAAAGTCTTTAGGTCTAACGCGATACGTCTGTATCGTCTGTAGAACTCGCTGAGTAACGATGCTTATCACTCAGTAGAAATTGTTTTCAAGGAGCCAGATACTTTGGGTAAATTAAAATACACTGACGCGAAAGGTCGAACCCGGTGGGTGCGTAACGATGAAATAGGCGTTATCGTAAAGCAGTTAGGGGATTATTTAATCATTGGTGGCTACCCAGAGGAGCACGCCAAGCGCTATGCACAATTAGCGCACACCATATCCCGCTGGCCCGAATCGGTTGACAAAATATGCGCAGAAGACAAGCTAGATTCATTGCCTGGGGTTGGTGGCGTTATCACCGAATACCTGTCTGAAATAATCAACACAGGCACCACTAATAAGTTCAATGATGATCAATACGGACCGCCTCCACCTCGATCTGTACTTGAACTCACTCAAATAGAACGCCTCGGCGCAAAGACTGCGAAAATGTTATACCAAGATCATGGTATCGATGGTTTGAAGTCGTTGTGTCAGCGTTCAAAAAAAGGCGAATTAATAGGCATAAAAGGCATAGGGCCAAAAATGATAGCAACCATTGATGCGTTGTGTAATTAGGGGGTTTCAGCCTATTACAGTGATACAGGACAGAAGTGCATTGGCTGTAGAGTCTCGCTAATGGTGACCAATGAGCGCATTAACTGCAGAAGATGTGCGCCACTGTGTAAAAACCGTTGCTATCGGGCCAAGTGTAACCAATAAACTGATGCTTAGATTTCAGTTAAGCGCTAACATAAGGCGACTGTGAGTTTGTTCCGCCACTAGGAAAAAGGCCGCAATGAAAAATAATACACTGCAGATGGTAAAAACGAAGATCCGTCCATACAAGCTGATTGCTCTCGTATTTGTTCTATGCGCTCTTGTATCGACCACTGTTTACAGTGAAGACAAAGTCAAGTACCGACCAATCAAAACACAATTTATTGCAGCGCTTGGCGACCCTGAAGCTAATGCTGGAGTCGGGGCTCAAACGTGGGGTTATTGGCATACAGACCCTGGTCACACTGGTGTATGGCTTCGACTGTTTCCAGTGCTAAAAGCAGCGGGTGGCTTTGCACCTGGCAACTGGCAGTTCGATGCGAAAGATTGGTGGCTCGATGAAAATGGATTGATTATGCAGAAGCCAGTTTTTGTCATGGAGCCAGGGAAATACGTTGTTACTGGCGAGCGTGAGGTAACGACAACGCTCACGGTTCATCAAAAAGACAGTAACGGTGTACAAGCTTGGGAGTTAGGTGATAACGCCAAGCTTTACGACGTTACACACATGCCTTGTCGATCAGCACGCTACACGCCGTTAACTGCTGAGAGCGATTGTTCACCGGCCAACGCTGATAAATCTAAATTTAAAGTGGCCCCCGGTTCTGTCATGCCAGATGTTCCAGGTTGTAGGCGATTAGATTACTCTGTGCTAATCGTGATTGGTCGAGTTGATGAAGTGGCTGCAAAATAGTGAACAATAAAGTTGAAGTAAAGCTTGACGACGTGCAGTCTGAGGAGGTCATCGAGTTACTTCAGCAGCATTTGAATGGCATGCAAGCTCAAACTCCGCCTGAAAGTGTTCATGCGCTAGATCTCGGTGCGTATAAGTCGGCTAGTGTGAAATTATGGACGGCGTGGTCTGACGGACAGCTATCAGGGTGTGGTGCGTTGAAAGATCTTGGTGACAACCATGGAGAAATAAAATCCATGCGTACCAAAGATGAATTTTTGCGCCGTGGTGTGGCGGATGCTGTACTGGACGAAATAGTAAGTTACGCAGTAGGCGTCAAAATGAACAGGCTTAGTTTAGAAACAGGCGCAACGGAGCAGTTTAGTGCGGCTCAGGCGTTTTACTCTCGTCGGGGTTTTGAAGCGTGCGACCCTTTTGGTCATTATCAGCTAGATCCACATAGCTTATATCTTACAAAAGCTATAGGTGTTTAGTAGCGCACGCGAACATAGATGAGTAGCTGGATTGTATTCACACTATTTGCAGCGCTTATGCAGGCGGTGCGCACGGCGGGTCAAAAAGAACTGACCAGCAATTTGTCACCCATGAGCGTCACATTGGTCCGGTATTTATTCGGACTGCCTTTCGTTTTTATCTATCTCATTTTTCTTTTTCGCGAGTCCACATTAGATGCTGTTCTTCAGGCTGTAGGCAACCAACGGTTTCTTATCTATGCCTTGCTTGCAGGTATAGCTCAAATAGTGGCAACCGTATTACTCGTTAAAGTCTTTAGTTTTAGAAATTTTGCTGTCGGCACCAGCTTTGCCAAAACAGAGGCTATTCAAACCGCCGTATTTAGCATGGTTTTTTTTGCAGCTACGCTATCGCCAACAGGTTGGTTTGCGGTGATCGTTGGTTTTGTAGGCATTGTTGTTATGAGTTTGCCGAAATCCAACGCTCCTTGGCAGCTGTCCAATGTGTTGTTGGGTACGTTATCGGGAACCGCATTTTCGTTTACATCGTTGTGGCTTCGAGAAGCCAGCTTAAGTTTGACAATCGACGCGATTCAAAGTGCTGCGATGACGTTGTTTGTTATGGTGTTAATTCAGAGCGTAATCTGTTTGGTGTACAGTGCAGTTAGAGAACCGGGTCAGCTTCAACGATTACCAGCACGTCTTGGGTTGGCTTCGTTTGTCGGTTTAACCAGTGCATTGGGCTCAGTTGGTTGGTTCACCGCCATGACGCTGCAGAATCCAGCACTGGTCAAATCGTTAGGTCAGGTAGAGTTTATTTTTACGTTGTTAATCACGACTCTGTTCTTCAAAGAGAAAATATCGGGCCGAGAGTATCTGGGCATGGCATTCATCGTCGCTAGTGTGATTATCCTACTCAGCTGAACCTATTCATGGATAAACAGTCATTGAATGAACTTAGCTTGGATGCACAGCAAGGTATAAAAATGCACACAAGTGAACTGATCACTCTGCTGCTCATCATGCTGCTGCTGTTCATATCGATGCATGCGTTGGCGCAAGATGAGTTTGCAGGTTTTCCAGAGCCTCAGGCAGCTTTTCAAGAACACATTGTCGAGGTTCAACGCTATTTACTTGGCACGCAAATGAGTCAGCGCTCAGCCGCTGATGTTCAGTACAACTTACCGTTCGAACGTAAAGCTAGCACTGATGTCAGTTACCGTGGAAAATTTCTACTCATACATGGCTTGAACGATTCACCCTATGTTTTTACTGATGTAGCGACGGCGCTAGTTAAGAGGGGTTTTGATGTGCGCGCCATATTATTGCCTGGGCATGGGAGTACGCCAAAAGCACAACTCAACATAACGGCTGAGCGTTGGCTGAACGCTGCAAGAGAACATTTAGCGTTATGGCATCAAGACAACACCGTACCGATGTACTTGGGTGGCTTCTCTATGGGTGCAGTCATTGCAACAACCATGGCATTAGAAACTGAAAACATCGCGGGCTTGTTATTGTTTTCCCCAGCCTATAAAAGCCGAATGAACCATATGCTACGTTGGGCATCACTCTACTCACGTTTCAAGCCGTGGGTGTTTGGAGGAATGATCATTGAAGACAACCCGACAAAATACAATTCCATTCCAATCAATGGTGCCGCTCAGTACTACAAGCTTGCGCAGATATTGAAAAAGCGATTGAGGACACAAAAACTGGAGATGCCCATTCTGGCCGTGGCATCGGTTGATGATTCAGTAGTGGATGTTGGGCACTTTATTCAGGTGTTTAGTAAAAAATTTACGTCACCGCAAAAGCGGCTTATTCTATACAGCAATACACAGCCGTACGATGAGGTTGTGAGCACTGATTATCGCAAGAGCGCTTTTCCCGATTTACGTATTCTGAACCAGTCGCACCAAGGTGTCATCGTTGCGCCTGACAACCCGTTGTTTGGAACAAACGGACGCGTATTAGTTTGCAATGGAAATGATTGGCCAACTTTTAGTGCTTGCTTGTATTCAACGCAAAGACATTGGTATGGTGCCCAACATACACAGTCTCCCGATGAAGCGCCGGTAGCAAGAACGACGTATAACCCAGATTTTTTCAGTGTATTCGAAGCGTTTGATGCTGTGTTCCGGTAATGCAACATTGGTTGTGGATTACGACTCAATTTAGGTCTATTAGTTTTATGATGCAATTTCAATATGACTTCATCTCTACTGATTAGGAACCGAAATTTCCGCCTTTTGTTTGCAGCGGGTTCTCTGACTAATCTTGGAGATGGTCTGGAACGTGATCACCGTCTCCTGGCGACAAAGACGAATTCCAACCGAATTGTTGGGCCGGGTAAACAGTATTTACAGGTGTTTTGGCTGGGGTTCAATGCCACTCGGCGCTCTTACCGGCGGCGCTCTTGTGTCTCTTCTGGAAAGTGGAATTGGTCGCGAAATGGCATTGCGAACACCGTTCCTGTGTGCCGCAGTGGCCTGTGTAACGTTACTAATTTATGCCGTGTTCAAACTCCGCCTAGAATGAACATAGCTAACGATAGAAGAAGCGAAAATCTATGAACAAATCAAATTGCTTTATTTTGGTAGTACTACTGTCATTGGTTCTTGCAACAACTGGATGTGCAACAACGTCAACCTTAAGTCAGCCAGCCCATCTGAGAAAGCCACTGGTAATGAGTGGGGTCCGGCTTGACATAGCAGCGTTACGCGACGATGCAGTAGCGGCTGAACGTTTTGGAGTAACGCCTCCGTCCTATCCATTGTTAGATCTTCCGTTTAGCGCTTTATTTGATATATTCGCACTCGGGTATACAATTCCTGTTGCGTTGTTTTATCGATTATAAATATGTCCGAGCCGATCTAAAGTCAGTGGTGGACTAGTTTGATTCAGCAAGCCGTGAAGCGGTAAAAGCGCTTCTAGAAAAGCATCCAGTATTGATTTGTGGTGGCACATTGGAGTTGTGTGAAATGCCAAAAACATAGACGTTTTAGTGAAAAAATGCATAACAAAGCTAGAAGTCGGGCACCGTATTTATTGTCAAAATAGCGATATCACCCGGTGCCTTCGTATGGTAATTTCGCAATCGCTTGAAGCGCCGCTGAAGCTGATGGCAGGACTAAATTGTCTAACTATATTTAACCTCTCTTAAGTCGGCAGTGGCACCTTGCCGCCCTACACTGTGGTGTTACGAATGGCAGCTATCTGGAATTTCTCAGTTGACTACAATTCAGTAAGCTGACCAAATTTGTTGCCACGCTGTAGTAATTTTCGGCCCAAAGCTGCCATAGCACCGATTATCAATGTGGTCTAATCGATTGTCTTGAAATTTGATTTATAAGTGACTAGATAATGGCTCAAATTAAAATATATGGTCTAAGTAACACCCTTAACAGAGTTCGCGCTAACCTTTCTGATTCGATTCATAATTCAATTATGGTGGCCTTTGAATACCCGGCGGAGAAACGATTTCACAGGTTCATAGCATTAGAAAAAGCTGACTTCATTTTTCCTGCAGATCGCAGTAGCAATTACATTGTATTGGAGATTAGTATTTTCGAAGGCCGCACCGTTGAAGCAAAAAAACATCTCATTCAGCAGCTATTCGAAAATATACCTAAAGCGACAGGTATCGCCAAAAACGACATAGAACTGACGATATTTGAGACACCAAGAAGTAATTGGGGTATTCGTGGAATGGCTGGAGACGAACTATCCCTCAATTACAAAGTGGAGGTATGAAATTCTACTTTAGTGAAGACAAAACAGCCGTAGGATAAATGTAATATTTATGGAAATACGAGAAGCAACGGCTGAAGATTCTGACGCCATATTCGATTTAGCAAATCAACTCCACGAAAGTTTGAATGTGGCCAGAACTGAATTCCAATCAGTGTTTGCTGAGATTTTGCAGCGCCAAGACAGTATGTGCCTTGTTGCTTCAAACGGATCAAAAGTAGTAGGTTACATAACTGCGAGTGTTCATCCAGTGCTAATCCAAGGTGAGAACTCAGCGTATGTTGATGAAATTGTTGTTCTACCTGATATTAGAGGTAAAGGAATTGGTACTGCATTGATGTCACAAATGGAACATTGGGCGAGAAAGCATAAATGCGGGCTAGTAGGGCTTGCCTCAGGCGGAGCTACTTTGTTTTACGAACAACTAGGTTACCAATCACGAGCTAGTTATTACAAAAAATACCTGTAATTGATGTTGTTGATTTGTCTAGATTGGGGACTTTTCAGACCTAGCTAATGACCATCGCTACGACTGGTTCAGAGCAAATTGAATTAAGTTAAACTATAACAAGCAGGCGCGCCGGACCGAATATTTTCGTGCGTGAACGGTTCAGCCAAGACGTTTCAGAACCCCGTCTTATGAGTAACATGGAGCTTGCCCTTTGACTTTGATAGCTACGGCACAAAGCACAATATCTGTAGATGTAAATGCCAATGGAGAGGAGATTCGCAGGCTCATGCGTGAGGCAAGCGGTGCTGCTGCACAGCTAATTCATTTTCCGGAAGGGGCCCTGTCCGGTTACGTT
>Ga0114956_1001456_pt1 | contig 18595 bp, 14 predicted proteins | sample MaitaG_FD_87304 | JGI IMG/M metagenome (GOLD analysis project Ga0114956, IMG submission 87304) | Marine algal microbial communities from Maine, USA - Maine_Asex2 metaG | ecosystem: Host-associated > Algae > Red algae > Unclassified | place: Maine, USA | collected 2015-01-05 | reverse complement strand
GTCCCACGCTGAATACGCATAACGACGCGCTTCGGCATCACGTTTCCGACGGAACCTGCGCAACACCATTGTCCGAGCCTACGCCAGTGCGGCGAAGTGGCCTAGTCGTGCGGTGTCCAGTTACGCCTTGGGAGCGAATTCGTCATCCCACGCGTCCAATGAATCAGGAGAGTCGGGCTCAGGTTTGCCAGCTCCTGGGTCCTGCCATATCCGTTCACCAACTAGTTCATCACCTGCGACGCTGCGACCGGCAGCAACGAAGGCGCTGGGCGATTCCTGACCCGAGTTAGCCGAGAACGACCCACCATTGATGCGATGTCCGTTTGACCCGCTGTCCGTTGGAGCATCTTCAACACGAATAGGTCGGTCGATCTTGGCTGCGGCGAACTCAGGCAGTTCCGCAGACGGCAGAACCTTTGTCCCTTCTAACCGTGGCGCTGTTGAGCTTCGGCGCAGGCGGCCAACAGAATTGTTCGATTCGTTGCCATATCCATATCCATATCCATATCCGTATCCATATCCGGTCAGTCCTCGAGAAGTGACCTGGTTGAGCACCGTGCCAACAACTGGAGCATTCGCTTGCTTCAACATCTCGTAGGCACGAACGACCGTGTCCCGCTTCGTTCGTCGAGCGTTTGCAACAAGAATCGTTGCGTCAACGAATTTCGAGATAATCAGCGCATCGGCTACCGGGAGAACAGGCGGAGAATCGATAATGACAACGTCTGCCATCTTGCGTAGGCGATCGAAAGTCACGCGAGCTCTTTCGCTTCCGAGCAGCTCGGAGGGGCCTGGCGGTACGGGACCGCTCGCCAGCGTAAAGAGACGGCCATTGTCCAAGATCGTTCTCTTTGCGGCGAGCTTTACCGAGGTCTGGCCAAGAATGATCGATGTCATCCCTGGAACCTGGTCCATGTCGAAGAAGGTATGAAGGCGAGGTCGTCGGAGATCCCCATCCACAACGATGACAGTTCTACCCGTCGCAGCAATCACTACAGCAAGGTTTGCAGCGACGGTCGTTTTTCCAGCAGAAGCGCTAGCACTGGTTATCTGGATCACCGAAACATCGCGATCAACAGCAACAAAGTCAAGCGACGCACGAAGAGACTTGAACGCCTCACTCTCGACGGAGTCAGGTCGGGTCAGCGAAACGATGCCCTCGTCTGACTTTAGAAGCGGAATTAACGCAAGTGCAGGTATGTCTGGAAGCACGTTTTCGATCACTTCGCGGGTCTTTATGGATCGATCGAGACTTTCAAGCGCGAGCGCAGCCGCCATGCCGATGGCCAAACCCAATGCGCCAGCAAGTGCGAGGGTTCTGTTCGTACGTGGCGAAAACGGGTTCTGGGGCAAGGTCGCGTTGTCGATAATTCGAGCGCTGCCGTTGTTGCCGAGCTCAGCAGTGATTACAAGCCGGTCGTAAGAATCAGCGAGATCGCTTCGAAGCCTCAGCTGGCGCGACGCGTCAGCGTCGGGACCAAGCTGCTCAATTTCTTCGTCATAACGCGCTATGCGGTCGAGCAGCTTCTCCGCAGTGTCGATCCGCTCGGCTACAAATTCGTTCCGCCGCACGTCGAGGTAAGCCTCAGAAAAAGTCTGCGCAACGTTCTGCGCTCGAACGGGGTCACGGTCGACCGCTGTGACTATGACGACGTCTGCGCGCGTCTCCGCGTTAGCACTTACGCTCGCGTCGAATCCGAGACGACTGATTGCCTCAACACTGACCAGTTGAGATCGAAGCAGTTGAACTTCGTTGGTGGCGTTGCGGTCACCACTGGTAACTGCACCGGTTACCGGATCAAAAATCTTATTGGCTGTATCTTGGTTGATCAGGATACGTGATGTCGATCGGTACATCGGCGTTTGCGCTGCAGACCAGAGCAGTGCGATCGCTAGAGCAACCACGAAACAGCCGACAATGAGCCATAGTCTGCGACGCAACAGGTCGACATAGTCGCGCACGGTCAATTCTGTGGTCACAAGGTCACTTCCAGGACAGGCTTTGGCAGCGGAGCTCAGAGAACAGGGTAGGCGATTGGACAGCGGAACAACGTCGCCAGCGCTCGATTCTTATTCATCATCGCGTAGTGTCAGGACCTTGTCTTCCACAAGTGACCCTGACCACTCAAGACGGCCCCCGGCTGCATCCTCGATCAAGACACTAAGTTGGTCGTCATTCACCAATGGCTGATGCCAGGCCTTTAGCGTGTATGGAAGGCCTGCGGGCTGAGCGCCCTCAAGTTTGAACTCGACGACAGCAGGTTCGCCAGTCGGCTCGAGTTCTACCGGCACGAGGTAACGCAATAGGCCGAACTCTGTCGTTGTCTGGTGATCCACCTGCGCACCATCGACCGTCACGCTTGTCAACGCATGCGGTGTGTAGAGAGACAAGAGCACATGGTTCCGACCTGACGTCTCACCCAGTCCAAGGGTGAATCGTGGCGCATCAGGTGGCACGACCGACCTTAGTGTGGCTGTCGCCGTCGCCTGAATTGACCCGTCGCTGCCGAGTTGTGCTCGGTAATCGAGGCTTCGCTCGAGGTAGAGATCCATCTTGTTCGGCAAGCCGTTTGTTTGCACCAACGCAACAAAGTCTGTGGTGTCAGCTCCACCGAACTCCCGCAGCAGGTGCACCGAACGTAAGAAGTCGTTGTGAGTCTCGTCGGCTGTCACGAGTTGAAGGCGGCCTGCGCGAGCCATCGGACCGAGTTGTTCTTGGATCTCAGCAGCGCTCAGACTCGAAGTGTCAGACAAAGAATCAACGACTGCGTCAGCAACAGCCGCGAGGGAGTCAAAGAGCTCAGTGCGACCGCTGCGAGGAATCAAAAACTGATCGCGGAAGAAGAAATCTGGAGCATTGGAACGCGTCAGAGGCGCTTCTTGCTCTTCTATCGCGACCGGTCCGGTCAACCTGAGGAGTTCAACCAAAGCCCAGGTATCGACGTAGAGAAAGCCATCGATAGGTTTCGGGGTCGCACCGACCAGCAGTTGCGACGCTGCTTGAGCCACAAGTGAAAAATCAGGGCTACTCGTCAAGTTTTGCGGAAATCTCGCGGGGCGCCCCATTTCTTCGAACCAAGGTGGAACAGAATCAGCAACAAGATTGTTTGTGGCGACGACGTCTTCCAATTCTGCGATGCGCCCCGAGTCCAAGAGGTCCGCCGAACCATTGCGAACGCTGACGGTCGCCCAACTACCAAGCAACCCACCGAGCTCGCGTGATTCTGCGGGCGTGCCGAACATTACAAAATAGAGCTTTTCTTCAAAGGCACCCATCATCTCCGGCACAACCTCTGCCGCATCTGCAGCCACCTGCACGTCGTCAAGGAGTGCCGCTCCATCTTGGAGGAGGTCGTTCACGCGCTCCCTCACCGACGGCAGCAACCACGGCGAAAGCGTCGACGCAATATCGGCAAGACCCCGATCAAGTTCCATTTCGAGCAATCTCGCTCGCGGGGCAAACTCATTGAGTGCATTCAGATCGATACTTCCCGAAGCAAGCAATTCTTCCATTGCACCAACGTCACCCACGATGTTTTGCGCCTGCTCAACAATCAGAGTTGCACGGTGAGCGGAGACGGCCAAGGTTGCCCGATGTTGCGCGGCTACCGGCACGAGACGAAGAGGCTGCGCAAGCAAACTCGATGCTCGGTCATCAACTCGAGAAAGCGCTTGCTGCGCTCGGCCAAGTTCCACGGCTGTGAGCTCAACGTCAGCGACCTTCGACGCCGCCAACGCCCGATCGGTTGCCGCAACGCTCTGGTCGAGGTCGGCACGTACGCCAACCACTGTTAAACCGCCGACGAGGCAAGCAACCATTGCTAGGAACAAGGCGGCGATCCCTCCGCGCCGCACTACTTTGCGAGACTTGCGAGACGCGTATCGGTATCCGGCGATCACAAAAACGACGCAACAGAACCCGGCGATCAATGCCGAAAGGCCGAAGAACCCAAAACTTGGCAACCGCAATAGGGCTTGCGCTGTTAGTGCTCCCGCGAGTGCACCCAGCAAACGGTCGCGCCTGGCAAGAATTGCTGCGACAATAGCGACAACGAGGGCCGCCGCTGCATAGATACTCGCTGCTGACAGTCCCGCTGCAGCGGTCGCAAGTGCCGCCACGGCAATCGTCACCCCGCGCGGTGCTTTGGAAGCTGCAAGCACAATTGCTGCTGCGAAAGCTCCCTTGAGCACAGCGTCCCACCACGTGAGCAGTGTCGGCTCGCCAGGCGCGTACGCAGCAACAACTGCTGCCATCGTCGCCAACGCCAACACGACGGTGAACGGCCTCTGCAGGTTTGGCTGCATGTTGATAGTGCCCACTCGTTTCATCGCTGGCGAAACCGTAACAGGATGTGCTCGTCTTCATCAGGATCTATTGGTCGCAGGAGGCAGGAGCACCGCTCTAGACTCCGCCGTACCTTTGAAAGGCTCTTCCTTTGGTTGACTATTCGACAAAGACCGTTCTTGTGACGGGTGGCACTGGCTCATTCGGTCGCACGATTGCGACTCACATGTTGGGCCGGGGTGTAAAAGAGGTGCGCGTCTTTTCGCGCGACGAGCTCAAACAACATGACATGCGCGTCGACTTCAACGACGATCGCATGTCGTTTCACCTTGGCGACGTTCGCAATGCTCACGCGGTCGCCAAGGTGATGCAGAACGTCGACCTCGTCTTCCATGCGGCTGCGCTGAAGCAAGTGCCTTCCTGTGAGTTCTTTCCGCTAGAAGCCGTAGCAACCAACGTCCATGGCAGCTCGAACGTCATCGACACTGCCATCAACGCAGGTGCCGAGAGCGTCGTCTGCTTGTCTACCGATAAAGCTGTCCTGCCCGTGAATGCGATGGGAATGAGTAAGGCCCTCATGGAAAAGGTCGCTCAAAGCATGGCGCGCACGTCCGAGCACACCACAGTGTCCACTGTCCGCTATGGAAACGTCCTCTGCTCGCGCGGCTCTGTGATCCCATTCTTCATCGAGCAGATTTTCAGAGGCGAAGCGCTGAGCATCACAAATCCGGACATGACTCGATTCCTAATGCCGCTGAGCCAGGCTGTCGATTTGGTCGAATTTGCCTTTACCCAGGCCCAGCCTGGCGACACATTGGTCCGAAAGGCGCCAGCGGCTCGGATTGGCGACTTAGCAGTCGCAGTAAACGAACTATTCGGCTCCCCGGTTGACCTGAGAGTTATCGGCGAACGCCACGGTGAAAAATTGTATGAGACCCTCGCCATTGTCGACGAGCTGCGACGCGGAGAAGACCTTGGTGACTACTGGAGAATATCGATGGATGGGCGGGACTTGAACTACGCAAGTTTCTTCGACGGAAGCCAGGGCGGAGAAGAGAAGCTTGAGGACTTCCATTCCCATAACGCAACCAGGCTTGAGGTTGACGAAATCAAAGCCCTGATCGTTGATCTACCTGAAGTGGCTGAGCCGCTGGCGCGATGGCAGAAGCGATGATCGTAGGAGTTACCGGTGCAGCGGGCTTCCTCGGTTGGCACCTGCGTTGTCGACTATTGGCTGAGGGCATCGAGACCATTTCGGCGACGAGAACCACGTTTTCCGACAGCGACGCGCTAGATGAATTCGTACAAGCGAGCGACATCATCGTTCACGTTGCTGGCGTAAGCCGCGCCGAGAGCGATCAGGAAATTCTTGATGGAAACGTCGACGCTGCGCAACAGCTCATCGACGCGCTCATTCGGTCCAATTCGTCGCCTGCAGTCGTGTTCACTAATTCTACGCAGACAGAGCGAGACACGCCCTACGGCTCGGCAAAACGCCAGGTTGGCGAGATGCTCGCCACATGGGCTGAGTCTGCGCGCAGCCCCTATTGCAACCTGATGATCCCGCACGTCTATGGGGAGTTCGGCCGACCGAACTACAACTCAGTCATTGCGACCTTTGCTCACCTTCTCGTTAGTGGCGATGAAGCTCAGGTCGACCCAGACGGCGAGCTTGAGCTCGTGCATGCACAGGATGTTTCACAGCGGATTGTTGACTTCATTCGCGCTCCCGCCTCAAGCACTGAGCGGCTACAAGGCGAGAGAATCTCGGTCCCACAGGCGCACGACGTCATGCACTCGCAGTACAACCGCTACGTCAACGAAAACACTGTTCCCGAATTCAACAGTCTTCTCGAACTCCGGTTGTTCAATGTGTTGCGGGGTGTCCTCCATGGTTCGGACCTTTACCCGCGTGCGCTGACCGAGCACACCGATCAGCGCGGTAGCTTTGCGGAGCTCGTTCGGGCAGACGGTTTGGGACAGATGTCAATCTCAAGCTCCCATGCTGGGATCGTCCGTGGTGAACACTTCCATTTTGACAAAATCGAACGCTTTATCGTCATCTCAGGTCAGGCCGAAATCTGCACTCGCCGCGTACTCACAAATGAAACGCACACCTATCAGGTATCTAGTGACGAGTTGACGTACATCGACATGCCGACGCTGACAACGCACAACATCCGCAACACCGGCGACTCTGAATTGGTGACGTTGTTCTGGGCCGGAGATCATTTTGACCCGGCGATGCCAGACACCTTTCCCTTGGACGTCGTGAATCCATGAGGGTAATGACGATCGTCGGTACCCGACCCGAGATCATCCGGCTGTCACAGGTAATTCCCCGACTGTCAGCGCGATTTGACCATCAGCTCGTGCACACCGGCCAGAACTATGACTACGAGCTCAACGAGATCTTCTTCGAAGAGCTCGGGCTGAACGCTCCCGATGTGTTTCTCAACGTAGACACGAGCTCACTTGGAGCTGTCTACGGCGATGTGCTCCGCAAGACCGAAGTTCTGCTTCGGGAAGAACGGCCTGACGCTATTGTTATTCTCGGAGACACCAACAGCGCCGTGGCTGCAATGATGGCGCGGAGACTAGCGATACCGGTATTTCACATGGAAGCAGGAAACCGATGCTTTGACTGGCGAGTTCCCGAGGAGATGAATCGTCGAATTGTTGATCACATCTCAAACTTCAATCTCGTATACACTGAGCACGCTCGTCGCAACCTCCTCCGTGAAGGAATAGTTGCAGCTACTATCATCAAGACTGGTTCACCGATGAACGAGGTGCTCGCAGCCAACCGCGATGCGATCGAAGGCTCGCAAGTCCTCGAAGAGCTAGAGCTCAGCGAACGGCGGTATCTGCTCGCCTCGCTCCATCGAGAAGAGAACGTCGACAACGAAGAAACTTGTCGGGCCCTGTTCGAGGGACTCGCTGCAGCGGGGGCTGACCACGACATGCCGGTCATCGTTTCGGTGCACCCGCGTACTCGCAAACGAATCGAGGCATTCGGGATCAAGGGTTCCGATCAAACGCGTTTCCTGCCGCCCTTCGGATTCCACGCTTACAATCGTCTTCAGCTTTCAGCAGCATGTGTGGTCAGCGACAGCGGAACGATTTCAGAGGAAGCGGCACTTCTGTGCTTTCCGGCAGTGTCCCCACGCACCGCAACAGAACGACCCGAAGGTATCGAAGCAGGGGTGTTCCAACTTTGTGCACGATCCGTACAAGGCGTCACCGACGCAATCCGTGCTCAGATTGGCAGCGTTCCATCCTCAATACCTAATGATTATCGGATCGCGAATACTTCTCAGATAGTCGCGAATGCGCTCGCAAGCTTTGCGTCTAGCGATACCTAACAAGATTACGGTCAGCCGCCTGTGTCCGTAGCAAAAAGCTCTCACGTCGCCCATTCGGCACGATCCATTCGGTTGCCAGGCCGACATGAAGCCATTGAAGGCTGGGAGAAAAACCTTGGTGAGGCTCAGCGGACTGGCTCAGTGCTGATGGCACAGGTTCTAAGCCTGGCATTTAGATCTACTTCGTTGCTTATCGTCGGTCGCTACATGGGGGCCGCGTCCGTCGGTTTGGTAGTTAGCGTCGTCGCTCTTGGGAGTTTCGTTGCGTTAGTCGCTGGCACTGGACTGCGAGGATCCGCCATCTATTTCTTGCCGCAATACGCTCAGAGCGATGACGGGGCCCATCGCATGGGCTTCATCAAGTCTGGGCTGCGCCGGATCAGCATCGTCGGGTTCTCTATCACCATCATCTCGGCATTCGTTAGCGCTGTTCTCGCTCACTACAACGTTGCCTACTCTGCAGTCTTTGTACTCGCGTCGTTGTTCGGGACTTGGTCCGCAGCCGCAGTATTCCTTGGTGAGGTCCTCAAGGCGGACAATCTGCCGCTGTCTGCTGCAATCTTCTTCCAAGGTACGCAAGCAGCCATCCTGCTTCCACTAGTGGCCATTGCGGTCTGGCTCACCGATAGCTGGCAGGTCGTCGGTGGCTGTTTCGCCATCGCCGCCGCCAGTACAACGGGGTTACTTTTCCTCGCTGTACGCCCCTCAGTTGCACGACATGCCGACTACTCAGAACAGTCTGCGTGGTCCAAATACTCACTCCCTCTGGTTCTATCAGGAGCAAGTCTGCTTGTTCTCTCCCAGGCTCCGGTGCTCGTCGTCGGCGCCCTCGCCAGCACTGAGCAAGCGGGCATCTATGCCGTCTGCTACCGGATAGCAGCAATTCCGGTTCTGTGTGCCGCTGCGATAAACAGCGCCCTGGCGCCCGCTGTTGTGCTCTCGCTTCGGGCTGGGGAATTTCTCGCTGCGGGGCGGAGGTACCGGCGAATAATCAGGATCAATCTCGTACTTGTGGCCGGGACACTCGTCGGAGTGGTGGCACTGGGCAAGTTCGTGCTCTCTCTCCATGGCGCAGAGTTCACAGACGAGACAAAGACCCTGATTATTCTCACCCTCGGACTCTCTGGAAGCGCCACCGTCGGTCCTGTCGCCATACTGCTTACAGCGGTCGGACGAAACTGGGACGTAGTCATTTCTTATGGGCTCGTTGCCGTCGCGACGTTAGCTGCAACAGCGTTCGCCAGCAGTACCCATGGGGCCCTCGGCGCGGCGACAGTAATTGCCATCGCTATGGCTACTCAGGCGACCGCACAGTCAATTCTTCTGAGAAGAGCGTGGCCATCGTCGCTCGGAGACATTGACCGTGGAGCAATGGGTAGGGTTCAGGCCGTGATAGATCGATGAACCCCAAAGGGAGACGAACACCCGCAACCATCAGGCAATCCGGCATGAAGCTATATTCGATCGCGCAGTCGAAGAGGTACAGGTATCAGTACCGGCAATTCTTACGTGCGAACGCCAACTCGCCACTGGTGCATGTGCACTGTCCAAAGGCGGGAGGCACCTCGCTGTCCTCAGCCCTGTGCCAGGTTGGTCCAGGCCACTTTCCTCTCAAAGAAGTCGTTCGATGCAGGCAAGTCCCGATTGAAACAATCGTTACTACCGTGCGATCGCCAGCGGATCGAATGATCTCAACATTCAAGTACGCACATTCGACTCACTTAGCAAGCCTTCATGCCCCGACTTGGATAGTCACTCGCTACGTAGGTGTAAGTGAGCTAATCTGCGCCCCTGAATTTGAGGCTCTCGTACAGCATCATTACTTCTTCACACCGCACTCTACGCTGCTCGACGGAATCGATGACATCGCAGCCAATCATGTCTATCTCAGGTTTACACATCTTGAGGCTGATGCAGAGAAGGTTCTCGGGCTACGTCTGCCTCGCCAGAATATTGGGAGTGATTCGGGTCGCTCGCCGCAGTCTTTGACATTGACAGACAAGGCGGTGGACAAACTCCACAACCTCTACGCTCGCGATTACGAACTCTTAGACACGGTGACAAGTCTCTATCAAGGGTGAATGCTTCGACATTTCCGTTAGAACTATGCCCAGACCTATAACATGTTGCTGATGTTTGCAGCAGTGGCTTTCCGTCCTACACCCATATCTTGTGGGTCCAGAGCAGGATGAGAATCTGCAATCTTTTAGAGGAAGGGTCGCTTGGCGGTCCACAGCGACGGAGCATTGCCGTTGCCAGGGCCCTCGCAGATGACACAGAGTCAGAGATCGAAACTGTGCTTGTGTTTTCGGACAGTGCCGAGGACCTCGCCTCAGCCTGCCGCGAGCACGCGATTCCGTTTGAACAAATCCCGATGGATGCCCTAAGCAAGAAGCCAACGCACCTAATCCAGTACATCCTAACCTTCGTCCCTCAACTGCTTCGGCTCAAGAAGCTTTTGACTAAGCGATGCATCGATGTCGTCCATGTGTCTGGCGGTTCGTTTTGCTACAAAGGGCCAGTCGCTGCACGACTTGCTCGCACACCGTACGTTTGGCACCTGAACAACACGAACAGTCGCCCGATTCCACGAGCAGTCTTCTGGATCGTGTCGCGCCTCGCTAAGCCAGCGCTCCTCATCTACGCCGGATCCTCGGTCGAACAGTCGTACAAACCGTGGATTCCCAAAGGTGTGCCGACTTCTATCGTTCCGGCCCCACATCCCCGCGGGCTAACGTGCTCTCAAATAGCGCAGTTCCCAGATCCTTACGACGACTCACCAAAGCGGGTTACACGAGTCCTCCTGCTGGCTAATCTCAACCCAATTAAAGGGATTGACATCGCGATTCGAGCGCTTGCCCAAACGAAGCAACCAATGAGATTGTTTGTCGCTGGAGGAATCAAGTCCACTCAGGACGAATACGCCCGATCTCTGCAAGCCCTTGCAGGCGATTTAGGCGTTGAGGTCGTTTTCTTAGGTCTGCTGAAGGGCGTTATTCCGCATCTACTTCACGCAGACATAAGTCTCTGTTCGTCCCGCGCCGAAGCAAGTCCGTTGAGCGTTTGGGAGGCCGCTGCAGCAGGTAATGCTATTGTTTCGACCCGAGTCGGCGACGTACCGATTTTCCTCCCGCACGAAGTCGGAGCACTGCTCGTCGACGTCGAGGACGCAACCGCAATGGCTGCAGCGCTAGACAAACTGGCGACCGACTATAACCTCCGAGTCGAGCTGGGGGCCAAAGCACGCCAAGCGATGGAAACTACAACGGCTATCGATGTCGTTGCGAAAAAGACTGCCGCTGTCTATCAACGCGCGTTTGATAAGCGCTAGCTGACAAACCCCTACGGTATGAAGATTTTACCTCCGCATCCCTTTTCTCGACGTCAAGCATGGTCCTCGCTTGACGTCCTATGCGTAATAGTAATCGTCTTCTCATCAACGTCGACATTCGGAGCCGGTGTGTCAAGGACCACCTCCACCGTCTCTCTCATTGTGGTTGTATGCGTAATTTTTTCCTGGCTCATCGGAGTCAAGGCGATGTACATTAAGTCCAACAGACGTAGCGACCGATTGGCTGGGGAACTCTTCAAGTTCTTGCAGGCGGTGCCTTTTGCTGCTGTTACGTCGTTTCTCTTAGTGGCAATAGTCAGCCGTTCGATTCAATACGGAGTACGAGTGGGAATACTCGGTGCGACGATTTCTATCGTCGCACTTGGCATCCTAAGAAGTCTGGAATATCTCGTTCGGAGACTTTCTAAGCAGGTCAGCCTGCATCTCTTGACCTGGAATCTTGACCCTGGCCAGGACTGCGACCTGGTCGATGAGTTGAAAAGTGCAATACCTAACGCGCTGTGGTCCGAAGTTGACCTTCACCAACCGCCCTCAGCGCCATGCTCGTCGGATCGTGTCATCCTGGTTACAGGTAGCCGCGTGCCCAACGTTCCTGCATCCTTTCAAGTTCTGAGCGCGATCTTTGGAAGCCAGAGTCAGATTACAACGCTTACCGAGCTCTATGAGGACCGTTTTGAGCAGTCACCGGTAGTTCTCGCTGAAGGATCGTGGTTAGCAAATACCGCTTACGCACCGCCGAGCAGGTTAGTGCGGTTTACTAAGCGGGCCGTAGATATTATTTTGTCCTTCGTAGGCCTGCTCATCACTTTACCTGTACTGATCCTTCTGGCGATCCTTGTACGCGCCGACTCGCATGGGCCAGCGTTCTTCACCCAGGAACGCGCTGGGCGTGGCGGCGTTCCATTTACGATGTACAAACTCCGCAGCATGACCGAGCACAAGGACGACTCCGCGACGTGGCCGTCGGTCACCGACCACACGGCAAAAGCACATCATGTAACACAGGTTGGGCGACTGCTACGCCGCACCGGTCTCGATGAGATACCTCAGCTAGCGAATGTGCTCAAAGGCGATATGAGTATTGTCGGACCAAGACCGCGACGAATTACGGTTCTTGAGAACACAGGTGCGGTAATGCCACACTTCGCAAGCCAAATGAGCTTTAGGCCTGGCATTACTGGTTGGGCATCGCTGCATTCTGGAGAGGACGTCGACATGCAATCTCTGAAAGAGAAAATGCAATACAACCTGTTCTATGTCCAAAATCACTCGGTTCTCTTCGACCTCACAATCTGCGCCATCACTGTCGCCGCTCTTGCTCGCGGGAAAAAGCCCGCAAGCATGTTCAAGAATTTGGCTGAGTCATAAATGGCAAGATTTGTAATCTTCACGCAGCGCTTCTACCCAGAAGACACCGTAATGAACCACGTCGCAGAAGAACTAGTGGCGCGCAACCACGAAGTCACAGTTATGACTGGATTGCCAAATGCGCCTGCCGGACGCCTCTTTGAGGGCTATGGCTACCTCCGTAGACTTTCCGAAAATTGGAGGGGCATCGACATTCGGCGGAACTGGCTAGTTCCACGTGGCGATGGGTCGCCGATCCGGTTAGCGATCAACTATGCCTCATTCGCTATCTCGGCAACCTCGATGCTCACTCGTCTTCGCGGCAAAGAACCCAACGTCATCTTCGTAAACCAAGCGACACCAATTACGCAGGCGATCCCAGCGGTCGTGTATAAGGCGATCACAGGAGCCCCACTCGTCATGTGGATACACGACCTCTGGCCAGAGAGCCTTCAGTCATCTGGTGCCGTCGACAACGCATGGGCGCTGGCACAGGTTGGGCGACTGGTGGATTTCATATATAGCCGATGCGACCTGATATTCGTTCAATCTGAGGCCATGCGCCCAATGGTAGAAGCACGAGCGGTATATCCGAATCAGATCGAGTACCTGCCGAACCTACTCGATATGCAGTTTGAGGCGAGCACGAAAGACATCCAGGAGTCCTTTGATCTCGATCTCCCCACTGACGCCTTTGTCGTCATGTTCGCGGGAGCACTAGGGCGTTCCCATGCACTAGACACAGTGATCGAGGCGGCGCGGCAGATCCACGGGCAGGGTTACACCAAGGTGCACTGGGTGTTCGCTGGTGACGGCTCAAACCGTCGCAAAGCCGAAGAACTAGTCGAGCGCTTCGGTTTGCAGGGACAGGTGCACTTCCTTGGGTATCTGCCAGTTGAGCTAATGCCAAGCCTGTACGCAACGGCAGATGTAATGCTCGCTACGTTATCAAACGAGCCGATCTTCCACCTGACAGTTCCCCTGAAGATTCACAGCTACCTCGCTTCAGGAACGCCAATTATCTGCGGAGTCGGCGGAGAAGCTACCCGAATTGTCGCAGATGCAGGGGCCGGCTTCACGTTCGAACCCGAGGATGTTGAAGGGCTCGTCGCTTGCATCCGCAACGCCCTTGCTTTGGGACCTGAGCAACTCCAAGAGATCGGCATGCGGGGCCAAGAATACTTCGAAGCGAACTACACCCGGGATCGAGTAATGGAAAAAATGATCAAACGGATTAATCAGCTAGAAGGGGTTTTTCTGCCAACTTAGTCTGACCGTCTGCTTGAGATACGCCAACCATGAAGGGCGAAGCGAGCGCAAGGCCGAGCACCATCATATACATGAAGTTGCCCTGTTGAGGGCGGGTGAAAAAGTACAAAAAACTAAGCAAGTTCGAAAGAAATGCCGGGCGGCCGAGCGAATGGAACGACGAGAGCGAGCGGATGAAGGCGAGCCGAGTGATGGCTAGGAAGGTGACCAACCCAATCAGTCCAAGCTCGATCCAGTATGCCTGGATGAAGCCATGCGGAATCACGAGCAACCCGTAGGTTTCAAGAAACTCAACTTGATACATGCCGATGCCAATACCGAACAGCCAATTTGACCGTAACCGATCAACGCTAAAGAAGTTGTTAGTAATGCGCTTCCAGTCGACGGTTGTTCCCCGGCCTGGGGCAGAATCTGGAAAGTAGGCTGCGGCTATCTGCGCAGCACCGTCATAGTCAACTAAGAGGTACGCAAACAGAGCTGCAGCGATCAGAAGAATTCCAAACGCAAAAATGCGTTTCAAGTCGTGTCTGACGGCATGTCGTGGTATCAGCGCCACGACGACGACCACGAGCAGCAGCAGCAGACCAGTCCGGCTGCCGAGCAAGAACAAGGACAGGCCGCACGAACCGAATAGGACTCGACGTCCCGAATACAAGGCGAACGGAGCGAAAACTACCAAGATCGCCGAGCCCTGATTCTCAAAGTTGAACGGAATTCGCCCCGTCACTGAACGAAATGCAAACCAATAGAAAGCCATTGCAACGCAAAGTAACGCGGCCCGCCCGATCCACAGCTCAAACTTTCGCAAATCCTTCGCAGTCACGAAGAATAAGAACGACGCCAGCAAAAAAGAAATTCGAAACTGTGCGGCTAACGCTGCACGTAACCCTGCGGATAGATCGCTCGCAAAAAAAAGCGACAGATATACGGTGATGTTGAAACCAATAATTAGGTACACCGTCGGGACGGCGGCAGAGTTGAAATGACCACGAACCGTCGCAAAAGATACAAGGAGGCATGCGCCAAGCAGCGGTGCCTTTAGTAGCTCGGTGTCGACGAGTACATCCAATAGCTGAACCGCAAGAGCGGTTACAAAGGTGACCCGAAAGAGCCAGTCTTCTCGCCGGCCACTTACGTCGATCAGCCCGACCGATCGAGCCGGTGTGACAAGCGACATTTGCCTATGACCAACGCACGCGCGGCTGAATCAGTTCCGTCCGGATTCGGTCCTTGTACTTCTGCACCTGACCAATCATCTCAGCGAGACGCTCGTCGGTGAGCAAATGCGGCTCAAGACCCAATTCGGTAAGGCCGCTGTGTGCCGGGTTGTAGTAGTGCTCTTCTGATTCTTTGCGCGGGTTGTCGATGCTCTCAATTTTTACCGAGAGACCAAGCCCATTGCCGACGCGTTCTACTTGCTCCGCCAGATCATTGACTGAAAAGGTCTCGGTGAATTGGTTGAGAATGCGCAACTCACCAGCTTCGACAGGGCTATCTGTCGCCAGCTTGATGCACTGAAGAGTGTCGAGAAGGTTGAGATAGCCGCGAGTTTGACCACCCTTGCCGTAAACAGTCAGCGGCACGCCCGCGATTGCCTGTACGACGAATCGGTTTACGAGCGTTCCGAAAACATCGTCGTAGTGGAAGTGCGGAAGCAACGCGTCGTCGAGGATGGTCTCAGGGGTAGTCAAGCCATAAACCGGCCCCTGCATGAGGTCAGTAACTTTGATTCCGTACGCACGGCAATAGAACCAAAGGAGATCCGTGTCGAGCACCTTGGTCGTGTGATACAGCGATCCCGCGGCTCGCGGGAATAGGAGTCGATCGTTGCGGCCTTTGTGCTCAATATCGATCCAGCCCTCTTCGATATCAATATTTGGCGTGCCGTACTCGCCCATCGTGCCAAGTTTCACGATGTGACATTCTGGCGCATGTTGGTGGAGCGCGAGAATCAGATTCAGAGTGACATTTAGATTGTTGTTCAGCGTCATCCGCGCAGCGCCAGGAGACATCATCGAGTAGGGAGCCGACGGTTGCTCCGCATAGTGAATGACGGTGTCGGGTGCACTGTCGATCACAGCACGATCCATGATGGCCGGATCGGCTAGATCGCCGATTACTACCTCAATACTGTTGCCAGTTAGGTCTTGGAAAATTCTGGCTCGGTCACTCAAGCTCGGGACTGGAACGAGGGCTTCGCTATCGGTGGCCTCAGCCATTGTTCGGCGGAGATAGTTGTCGACAACCATCACCGTGTCGCCACGCGCTGCCATCGACATCGCCGTAGTCCAGCCGAGGTAGCCATCACCACCGAGAATCAAAATGTTACTCATTGCTGCACTTTGGTTTCAAACAATCCGTTAGAGCGCAAATACTCTCTAAGTTCGTCTTGGTCCATCGCTTTCTCGTGATGGGAGTTGTAAGGCCTATCCGGGCGGTTGAGTCCGGTGGCCTTATCATCCATTTCACCGACAGGTCGCACAAGCAAAAAGCTACCGACATCGACGGAACGACGAACTTCCTCGTCGTTCATTAGTTCCTCGTAGCGCTTCTCGCCTGGGCGAGCTCCGATCTCGTGAATGTCAATTGAATCAGGGTCAAACCCGTACCGCGGACCAAGCTCCTGAATCATCACTGCGGCCAAATCGCTGATCTTGGCGACAGGCATTTTGGTGATCGCCACATCGCCTGATTCACTGATCAACGTTGATTCGAGCACGAGAGAAGTCGCTTCCGACAGCGTCATCACAAAGCGGGTCATTTCGGGGTCGGTAACTGTGACTGGACCTCCTGCTGCGATCTGCTGATGGAAGACCGGCATCACGGAACCGTTGGAGCCAAGAACGTTGCCAAATCGCGTAGTCGATACCGCCATCTCGGATCGACCAGCGCAGGCGGTTACTAGGCGCTCGGCCATCAGCTTCGACGTACCCATAACGTTGGTTGGGTTCACAGCTTTGTCGGTAGAGGTAAATAGAAAGCGCTTCACCCCAGACTCTTGCGCAGCCTCCAGTGCATTCTGCGTACCGACAATGTTCGTGCTCACCGCTTCAAGAGGCGCTGCCTCGCACAGTGGAACGTGTTTTAGGGCTGCGGTATGCAGCACGAGATCGACTCCGTCAAACACCTGTCGCAACGAAGCGCGGTCTCGCACGTTGGCCAGCTTGAGAGAAAAGCGTTTGTCATTTCGGTGCTCCAGTCCCTGGAAGAAGAGCCCGCTCTCATCCTGATCGACCCCAATGATCGCCTCAGCCTCAGAGTTAGCAAGCTGAGTCACTAGCTCCTTGCCGACAGTTCCGCAGCATCCGGTAACCGCAACTCGTTTGCCGAGCAGATCATTGCGCACTGCATCATTAAGTTCCATCTCTAAAAATCTCTCTTGTGCTGTTCGCCAACCGCGAGATCGTAGTTCGCTGAGTTAACTTGTGGGTGCATTGGTCCAATAGCTCCTATTTTCCTCGAACCACGCCTTTGTTTCCGCCAAGCCTTCAGCCATATCACGCTTCGGCTCCCATTCAAGTTTCGATGTTGCCAGTGAGATATCGCAATAGCTACGCGGCACTTCACCAGGGAGAGGCGGGGCAAACTGAACCAACTCATCGAAACTGATACCGAAAAGCTCAGCCATGGTGTGCGCCAGATCCAAGATCGACGTTTCCACTCCAGTCCCGAGTTGGTAGAGCCCGGGTGGCCCAGTGCACTCCAAGGCCCTTCCGACAGCGGCGCATATGTCGTCTACATGTACGAAGTCACGCGTTTGCGAACCATCACCGTTTATCTGTAGGCGTTGGCCCTGCATTAGCTGCCTCATCCAAAGCGCGACGACACTTCCCTTACCGTAACTCCAGGGCCCATATACGTTCGAGAACCGGAGTGTGTAGGTACTGAGATTGAACGAACCAGCATATGCAAAGGCATAGGCTTCAACGGCTAGCTTCGACGCGCCGTATGGCGAAAGAGGGCGCGGCACAACGGTTTCCGAAGCAGGCGGAGCACTCGCACCGAGCGGAGCGGCCGACGACGCAAGAACCACAGAACCTATGCCGATATCACGCGCGGCCTCAAGTAGGTTCACGGTGCCGACGACATTGACTTCCATGTCATTTCGTGGATCGGCCACGGAGGCAGGAACACCAGTTTGCGCAGCAAGGTGCACAACCGCATCCACAGATGACAACGAGTCTCGCAATCCGAGAGCGTCGCGTACGTCAACCTCGCGAAGCTCTTTGTATCCATTGTCGAATGCATCTTCTGCGGAGCCGGTTGACAGATTATCAATCGCAACCAACTCATGCGTGCCTGATAGCAAGCGAGCGAGACCCAGACCAATAAAACCGGCTCCGCCGGTGACCCCTACTCGCACCACCTAATCGTAGCCATTACAAGTCCAATCACCTCGTTTCGTCAGTGCTCTCGCTAACAACGAATTGCATCTGGTAGAGATCATCGGTCCAATCGCGGACTTGACCGATCTTGTTGTTTTCCCGTCGCCAAGGCGTAGCTAATTGATGATGTCTCGGTGTGCACTGTCGGGCAAAGAAGCGGGTGCCGGTGTTTGGGAAGCGGTCAGCTCGAGCGGTCTGGAGTACCGTTTCTCCGTGCTGCTTAGCTCAGTGATGTTTGCGGGCCTTTGCCGGACGCGCTGGGCATCCATTAGGTTTCGAGCGTTCGGTGGCGGCCCGCAGCGCTGGTTGTTGCTTCCTGCATTTTCTACGGCGCCTGGGGCATCCGATTTCTCGGACTCATCGCGCTTTCGACGGTGGTGGATTTCACGGTCGGCGTGTTCCTCGGCGTCACAAACTGATCCGGCTGTGCGCAAGCGACTCGTTTCAGTAAGCCTTGCCGTGAACCTTGGTCTCCTCGGCATCGTCAAGTTTTCGATTTCTTTGTTGGTTCTGCGGCCAGTGCGTTAGCCAGCATTGGCCTTGACGCAAACCCGCCACTACTCAATGTTGCGCCGCCGGTTGGAATCAGCTT